>Ga0116172_10001615_pt1 | contig 20610 bp, 15 predicted proteins | sample AD_UKC083_MetaG_FD_89799 | JGI IMG/M metagenome (GOLD analysis project Ga0116172, IMG submission 89799) | Active sludge microbial communities of municipal wastewater-treating anaerobic digesters from USA - AD_UKC083_MetaG | ecosystem: Engineered > Bioreactor > Anaerobic > Digestate | place: USA... | reverse complement strand
GATGATGTGACTTTAAATGATATTGGCATAGATGAAAACGGCACTACAACTCCTTCAACGAATCAATATGTGGCTTTAAGAAATAAATATATAAAATCACTAAAAATCCACGGAAAAATCGGAGAAATCAGAGCTAATAATATCAAAAAGATGCTTGATGTAAGATTTAAGCTTTGGAGAAACAAAATTTTAGGAAAAAATAAAGGCAACGCAAACGCCAGTTCTACTGTTGCAACAAGCAAAGAAGCAAAAAATCTAAATAGCATCACTGATTCATTAATAAGACAAACTCAAAACTTAAAAGATAGAGCTGTAAAAAGCGAATTTATATCAGATGCATTGGAACAATCAATCATAAAAGAAATAAATGACGATATTGCAAAACTAAATACTTTAAAAGATCAAATAAAAAATGCCACTAGCACCGAAGCATTAAAAAATATCAGATCAAAATTAGCAACTCATAAAAAGGATGTCTTGCAAATAAGATTGAAAAAAGTTTTAGCTCTAATTAATCTTGGAAAACTTGAATTAAATTATGGGAAAAAAATAGAAGATAAAGCTTTAGAGATTGAAAAAAAATTAGGATCAGACGCAGCCCAGGAATTAAAAGACAAATTAACAGCAGCTAAAGCAAAAATCGCAGAAGCTAAAAAATCATTAGAAACTTTAAGAACAGAAATTAATTCAAAACCATTGTCTGAATTGATAAATAGAGAGATTACAAAAGAATTAGTCGCAATATTAAAGCAATTTTCTGAAGCCAGAAAGATATTAAACAATATCAAACTTCCATTACAGAATTAATACTTAAGATTTAAAAACCGCCCAATTCAGGGCGGTTTTTAAATTTTTTAATTCCCTTTAATAAAAATCATGTAAACCTGGTTATCTATATTTTCACTAGTACCAGCCTTTTGCCAACCTTCTTCCCAGCCAAGATTATCTTTCCAGTAAGGACAATCTCTTTCAATCTCGCCTGTCGGACAAGTCTTTGATTCGCAAGCAGTATACAAAACTCCATAACCGCTCCCATCATTGCATACTCCATTTCCAGTCGGTCCATATGTTGGATCAAAATATCTGTATCTATAACACCCTGCTCCAGGATATCCGAATCCTGACGGATCAGGAATATCTGTTGACCTTGGGATCGTTTTGGCTAAACCTTCAACCGTCAAATCATTTAAAAAATTATTATCTTCAATACAGCCTGTATCCCAATAATTATTTCCAGCACCAGAAACTGGCAATTTACCCGCATTCATTGATTGGTAAATCCCTATTGCTTTTCCTATATCGCTTAATTCAGCGATTCTTTTTGTATCTCTGGCTTTTTGTTGAGCCCCGACTATTGAATAAGTAATAATCATGGCTAATAAAGAAATTATAGCTATGACAATTATTAATTCTATAAGCGTAAAACCTTTTATTCTTTTCATAAAAAAATAGTTTAATTAATTATAGAATATAATCAATTAAAATCAAAATATTATTTTCACAAAAAAATAATCTAACTGAGAGCTTTGCCAGATTAAATTAAGAATTCCCACTTTTAGCCAACAAACGGCTAAATTGATTTAGCCGTTTCGCCAAAAAACCAATACTGTATTGAAAATAAACGGCTAAGTTCATTTAGCCGTTTATTTATAAATTCACGATTAATGTTTGCCTAATAAAAAAATCGCCTGCTTGCTTGTCTTTAAATTTTTTGACAGAGCTCAGGTTATCCAACCAATTAAAAATCTAAAGTCCGCTATTAAGCGGACTTTAGATTTTCTAATGTGCCCGAGGCGGGATTCGAACCCGCAAGGCCGTGAGGCCAAAGGATTTTAAGTCCTTCGTGTATACCATTCCACCACCCGGGCGATAAAAAAATCAAATATCAAAACTCATAATATTTTCTAAAATCGAATACTCATCTAAAAAATATTATGGAGGCCAGAGCGGGAATTGAACCCGCGTATAAAGGTTTTGCAGACCTTTGCCTTACCGCTTGGCTATCTGGCCAAATCCTCTTCTATTTTTTTAAAAGTTTCTTCTAAATGTATCATTTCTTTAGTCTCTATATCGCATCTGAAAATAATCTTGGGTACTGGCTTAATTTTCAATCTTTTATTTATATCCTGTTGAATATCATAAACATTTTTAACTAAAATCGCAAGACTTTCTTTTTGCCTTGAATCTGGTATGACGCTTACAAAAATATCAGCAATATATCCTTTACTGTGCAAGTCAACTCCAGAAATGGTTATTAAAATATCTTTTGGAAACGATAACCTCTTTATAATGGAATTGCCAACTTCTTTTTTAAGCAATTCTTCAATTCTTTTGTTGCGAAATGACATAAAAAACTATAGTATCATCAACTTGGATTTTTATATTGCCTTCGAAAAGCACCCCGATCTCATCTCTTTTTATTGCTTTGTCGATAGGCTTTTTATTCTTCTGCAAACCGACCATTCTCCCTTTTCCTATTAATTTTTCATCTCTATATATTTCCATTTGCGCTCCTTTCTCGACAAAACCATCAGTCACTCTTCCTCCTACTATCTGCCTGCTTCCTTCAGTAAAAAAAACTATCAAAGCTTTCATTTTCCCTTGATCCTCCCTGACATTTTTAGGTTCAATCAAAGCTTTGCACATTATTTCCAGAGCTTGAATAAGGTTATAAATAATGTCGAAACCCATTATTTTTATTTTTCTGTCATCAGCCAATCTTTCTATATTCGAATCAGCTTTTACTCTGAATGTGACGATTTTAGCCTTGCATGTTTCAGCGAGCTTAACATCGTCTTCAGTCACATTGCCAACCTCTTTTTTAAGAATTCTTATAACAACATCTTTTGTTGGAATTTCCTGAATCATCTTTTCCAAAGCCTCAAGTGAACCATGGACATCGGCTTTTAAAATAATATTCAAATATTTTTTATCTTTTTCTTCGCTTAAATCAATCTGCGGCTTTTTTAAAGCCTCTTTTTCAAATTCTTGAGCTTCTTGAATACTATTGAATGTAAAAAATTCTTCTCCAACAAATGGAATTTTTGATAAACCTAAAACACTGCAAGGCTGACTAGGCAAAGCTTGCTTAATCTGTTTCCCTCTAAAATCTTCTATTGCTTTTATTTTTCCATTAGCAGTAGCCGATCCTATTATATCCCCCACTTTCAAAGTTCCGTCAGTAATCAATAAAGTTGCCGTAGGACCTCTTAACTTATCAAGCTTTGATTCGATTACGGTCCCAGTAGCTTTTGAATCTGGATCAGCTTTCAAATCATTCATCTCCGAAATAAGAACTACTAAATCTAATAAATCATTTATTCCAGTCCCTTGTTTTGCCGAAGTATTAACTGAAGGGACATCGCCTCCTATCGATTCTAACATCACATCATATTTAGATAAATCCATTTTTACTTTTTCTGGATTAGCTCTTTCTATATCTACTTTGTTTATAGCGACGATGAATGGAATATTGGCATTCTTAATGACATTAATAGCTTCTTTAGTCTGTTCTTTAACTCCATCATCAGCAGCAACAACTAAAATAGCAATATCTGCGACTTTAGCGCCCCTGGAACGCACCGATGAAAAAGCGGCATGCCCTGGGGTATCAATAAAAGTTATTTTATTGCCATTGTATTCAATTTCATATGCGCCGATATGCTGAGTTATCCCTCCTGATTCTCTGGCGGCAACATTACTTTTTTTTATGTAATCTAAAATAGTAGTCTTCCCGTGGTCGACATGTCCTAAAACTACTACGATTGGCGCGCGTTTTACTGTCATATTGTTTCTTTATTATTCATCTTCTTGATCTTTAGAATCGATGCCTATTGATTTATCTAAAGCTTTTTGTTCTTCTTTGGATAAAGAATATTCAGATTTTCCTTTGGATATCGGCTTTACATAAATATGATTAAAATCTCTTCCAAAATGGCTTGTTATTAAGAATCCTGAATTATTTTTATCAAGCATAGAGATACAGAAACTTTGTTTTCCTCCCACATCTTTAAAAGGAGAAAATCTCACTATTCCGCATTTCTGGAAGCTTCTTTGAGCTATTTCCTGCAAATCTTTTATGTTTTGGTCGTTTATCTCATTATATTTTTTGAAAGATTCCAATTGATTCAAAATATTCTTCAAAGTTTGTTCCAAATCATTTCCGCCTTTTTCAAAAAATAATCCGATTCTTTTATTAAGTTTATAAGTATAAAAAATAATATAGGCATTAACAGCCAAAATAATAAAAGAAATTATATAAAATATTATTTGATTTGACATATTTTTAAATAAAATTTATCTATCAATTGAAATCCATGGCGGAGGCGGGAGGATTCACTCCCAAATTCTACTGAATTTGGCAGTACCTTGCTTCGAATCCTTATTTCCCAATTCCGGCCACTTAATAATTGTGCCGGCGCACAATTATTAAATTTGGCGGAGGCGGGAGGATTCGAACCTCCGATTCGGTTTTAAAGCGAATAGCGGTTTTCGAAACCGCCCCGTTCATCCTCTCTGGCACGCCTCCTTTCGCTAAAATAAAGGGAAATCATTGTCGCGAGTCCATTCTTTTGGAATTAGAAATGAGAAATAATTCCCTATGTAATATGTCGCTTTCTTTATTATTTTCCCTTTCAATATTTTTATTTCAAAAAAATTTTTTATTTCCCTATTATATTTTTCAAAATCTGGAAAATTTTTGATTAGAATGTCTGCGGCAGTAAGCCCCCATATCACTCCTCCTCCACTCCACGGTTTTGTCATTCCGGCCGAATCTCCACAAAAAACAACTTTATTATTATTCGAAACAACTAATCCTTGAGGAATAATAGCATATTCTATATCTCTCTTTTCAAACTCCAATCCTTGATCCTTTAAAAATTGATAAAAATCATTTCCTAACTCGTTTGGATGCCCCATGACTCCATATTCAATCTTGTCGCGATGAGGTATTGCCCAAAAAAATCCATCTTCTTTTGACCATGTGTTAATGTCTTTCAATCCTTTTTTATTATCTAAAAAAATTCTGCCTCCCAAAAAAATATCTGGTTTCTCTGATTTTAAAATCGTTCTTATGATTGAAGTCGCTCCATCACAGGCGATTATCTTATCAAAACCACTCGGCAATTCTTGAATAAAATTATTAAAGAAAATTTTTACTCCTTTTTCTTTTAATTTCGATACTAATCTTTCATTTATCAAATCCCTCTCAATCAGATAATGTTTAGGGGAAAAAATCAATTTACATGTTTTGCTTCCAAAATTAACAAAGCAATAATTAAATTCATCTTTTATAAAATCAGGATTATAATCTATGAATTTCCATATCCTTTCCGATATTAATCCAGAACAAATTTTTTTACTTGTATCTGATTTCTTTTCAAAAATACTTACATAATGACCTTGTTCTGACAATTTATCGGCAATATAAAGCCCTATCGTTCCAGCTCCTATAATTGCTACTTTCAAAGGCTTTTCCATATTTCTAAATTTAATAAAGTGGACTCGAGGGGATTCGAACCCCTGACCCCCTCCATGCCATGGAGGTGCTCTACCAACTGAGCCACGAGCCCATAGATGTGCTCCCAGCAGGAATCGAACCTGCATCTAGGGCTTAGGAGTCCCTTGTTCTATCCATTGAACTATGAGAGCGGAAAACAAGCATAAATAAGCCCCAAATATTGGGAACAAATCTATTAAAGTTCTATAATATTGATAATATAATTTAACACTTTTTTTCTCTGTTGGCAACTGCAAAATTATGGTAAAATAAAGAAAAATATATGAATAAATCTTGCATAACTTCAGTGGCTAAAAAAGTCTGCCCTGCTGCAATAACTATTGTCGTATCAAAGGATTTACCAAAAATTTCTGGATTCTTTGCTATGCCTATGGGAGGAGAAGATATAATGATGCCTTCTTTTGAAGGACAAAAAGAAAAGACGAAAATCGGAGGAGGATCTGGTTTTTTAATCACTAAAGATGGATATATTGTAACATGCAATCATGTTGTAGCTGATCCAGATTCTGAATACACAGTGTTGCTTGATCCAGAAAAAAAATATACCGCAAAAGTAATAGCCAGAGATCCAATGGTTGATTTAGCAATATTAAAAATAGAAGGATATAACTTTCCTTTTATCAAAATGCACCCCGATTCCAGAAAAATTGAATTAGGCGAACAAGTATTGGCAGTAGGCAATCCATTAGGAGAATTCGATGATACAATATCGCTTGGAATAGTCTCAGGATTAAGCAGAAGAATAACCGCATATGGAGGCAATGCTGGAGCAACAAGCTTGCACGGGCTCATTCAAACAGATGCAGCTATAAATCCTGGGAATTCCGGAGGACCTTTAGTTGATATGAAAGGTACGGCCATAGGAGTAAATAGCGCCATGGTCTCTGGAGCACAGAATCTTGGATTTGCAATACCAATAAATTATGTAAAAGAAATATTTGAAGAAGTAATAAAATACGGAAAGATAAAAAGACCATTCTTGGGCATAAGATACTTTGTTTTAAATCCAGAAATAGCAAAAAGAAATAAAATCAATGTAGATCATGGAGCATTAATTGTTAGAGAAAGACTGGGAGAACCAGCTGTTCTCAAAGATTCCCCTGCCGGAAAAGCTGGATTAAAAGAATTTGATATAGTTTTAAAATGTAATGGAATCGATATCACTGAAAAAAATACTTTAAATGACATACTCCAAAATCATAAAATAGGAGATCAACTTGCTTTTACAGTTTTGCGAGACGAAAAAGAAATAATCATACCTATCCAATTAGAAGAAAAAAAAGAAGAATAAATTTAAAAGAGATAATTGATCTCAGACCCTTTTTCGTTTTTTATCCCGATATAACAAATAAAGCGCTAAAAGCGCTTTATTTTAAATGGGGTGACTAACGGGCAATCGAACATCGCTTTATTCCTCGGCAAAGCTCGGAATTCGCTCTCTAAAAACCTCTCGGTTTTTAGTATTTTCCTACACGGGGAAATACCCAATTTCCCCGACCCCCTTTCTGGTTCGAATCCCGATATAATAAATAAAGCGCTAAAAGCGCTTTATTTTAAATGGGGTGACTAACGGGATTCGAACCCGTACTGAGAGTTCCACAGACTCTCGTGCTAACCATTACACCATAGCCACCATATAATAAATAATGTTAAAACCGCAATCCGAATCCTCTGCCATCTGGAGGATACGGCGAGACAAATCAGGAATACGAATATTGAAATCCCCAGCAGGGCCGCTTCGCGGCATACAAGATAGCTCTAAACTCACTGCGTTTGTTAAGAACATCTAATAAATCGAAGGCGCTATCGCGCTTCTCCTTTGTGCCGTAGGCACATAATCATATTATTCGCCTTCAGGCGATTAATATGATTATTAGTACCCCCAGCAGGAATCGAACCTGCATCATCAGCTTAGAAGGCTAATGTTCTATCCATTGAACTATGGGGGCAAATGAATTAATTTGCAATTTTCAACAATATTGAAGAAAAAGATATTTTTCTGGCATTAAAAAATGCTTTTGTTGAAGCTAAAATATTATACCCAAAAAAGACAAAAAATCAATCCTTTGTAGCTTCCTGAGAATTAGATTGATTCTGAGTCTTAATATCATCTGATCCTGACGCAGGGAAAAAAGGATTTTCCAAATCGATAGTAACATCTTCCAAAAAAGCATTTTTCCGCTTAATTGCAAGTTCCTTAAACTTATCAAATTCCTGTTGATTGAATAATATGCTTTTAACAGAAATTTCATCTTGCGCGCTTTTTATTTTATTATTGATTGAATAAAAATAAAATCCTTGGATAGCTACTACGAATAATATTACTACAATGACAAGCCAAAAATAATTATCAAGCAGGAATTTAAAAAAATTTCCAACTTTTGTTTTAAAAGAATTAATATCAAAATTTAGGGGTTGCATAAACTTTTATAGAAAAATTAGATAAAACTCCTTGATCCTTATTCTTGCTAATCTTAAAATCAAGAATATCGACTAAATAAGGATAATTCTCTATTTTATTCAAAAATTTATAAGAATCATTATAGCTTCCTGATGTTTCTAAGCTTATTATTATATATGGATTCTGTCCTTCTTTTATTTTTTCTTTAGAGAAATTATCTCCAGAATAATTTATCTTGCATTCAAGTCCGTTTTTTTCCGCCAAATCGTACAAGGAATTAATAAAATTCTTATATTCATTGATATCTAAAAACATCTTTTTTGCACTGTTTTCTCCAAAATCATCCTTATATTTCTCCTTTTCTTCCTGCAATTCTTTAGTCTGGGTCTTAGCTACTTCTATTGTTCTAATCTCACCTATCTTATCAGATATATCTCCGACTATCCTGTTAATAGCCTTTATTTTAGGAACACCAAAACCTAAAACCAATATCATGATAATCCCTGACAGGCAAATAAGGAAAATAATCTTTTGATTTTTTGTATTAGCTATCATAGATTATTTTGTTGATAGAGAAAAATTAATAGTAAAATCTATATCTCTCCTTTTCGTTAAAGCATCTAATGGCAAATCGATCTTTGTAGAGAAATCTTTTTCTAAATTATTTTTAAAAGAAACAATCGAATCATTATCTGGAGCATATCCCACTATCGAAACATCAAAATTATTTTCCTTCTTTTTAAAAGAAAAATATTTTAGATTCATCCCCGGAGACATATCCGCGACTATTTTTCCAAACCATGGGGATATCTTGGATTGATTCGACATAATCTGATTAGCCAAGACAGTTTCTTTATTTAGAATATCTATTTCTTTTCTTATTTGATCTATCTGAGAAGAATCTGATTTCACTGCTTCAAGCATATTTGCATTATAAGATTGCACCGATTGAAAATAAAATTCTAAAAGGAAAAGTCCTATTACAGCTATCAAGCATATCAAAAATAAAACTGTTTCAAAAGACAGGAAAAAATTCCATATTTTTTGGTTTTTCAATCTTTTTTTATATTCTTCTGGTAGTAAATTTACCATATTAAATTTCAAATTTTATCCCTCTTAAAGCTAATCCTAAAGCTACACTATATGCTTGCGATTCTTGAAAACTTATATAAGGAATCTCTTTTACTGGCTGCGGAAGGATATTTATCCAAGGATTGCCGATTTCTGTTTCTATGCCAAGAGCTGAGCTAATTTTTTCCTTGATAGAAAAAAGATTTGCCCCGCCACCGCTTATTATCACTCTTTTTATTCCCTCCTTAGGAGAATACGGCTTCTCATTATAAAAATTAATATAACCTCTAATTTGGCTTGCCAGGTCTATTATAAAATCATTAATCGCTATTTCTATTCTCTTATCATATTTGGCTTTTTCATTTTGATTTCTAATTTTTAACTGTTCTGCTTCTTTGAAACTTACTCCAATCTCTTGGGCAATATTTTGCGTCAAATTATTAGCGCTCAAATTAATCGTAGCTGAAAAATTAACTGCATCTTTATAAAAAACTAAAATATTAGTTCTCCGAGCGCCCATATCTAAAATCAAAATTGGGGCATCAGAAAAATTTCCAGGAATTAAACTTCTTGAAATGGCTTGAGTTTTTGGCTCAAAAACTATAGGCTCCAGTCCAGCTTTTTCCAAACATAAAGCATAAGAGTCGGCTGTCTCTTTGGCAACTGCTGCCAAAAGCAAATATTTTTTGCTTTCTGAATCCACTAACCCGCAATCTATATAGACATCATTTATTGGAATCGGTATATATTTCTCTGCTTCAAACTTGGCTGCTTCATTTAACGAACAAGCGCTTATATCAGGGGTTTCTATAACCCTCAAAAAAGTTTTTTCTTCTGGTAGCGCTAAAGCAACATACTTTGAAGTTATTTTTTTTCCTTTAACTGTTGGAAGCGCGTTTTTAATTAATTCTGATAGCAGATCAATATTTTTTATCTGACCATCAACAATTATATCTTTTGGAACATTAAAAGAGCCATATGATTCCAAACGAAAAAATTTCCCGTTCTTAGAAAGCTTGGCTATCTTAAAAGATGTATCAGAAATATCTATACCAAAAATATCTTGTTGAAAATTAAAAAAACTCATCTTATTTTTTCTTCTAAAAAATTCCTTATCTATATTCTATTGCAATTCTTCCCAAGAAACAATCTTTAAATCTGGGGAAATGTAAGGAAGCAATGGAGGAGGATTCGTTGCAAGTTTTTGATCAAAGTAATTTGTACGATTCTCATATCCAGAACAATAACCCCATTCACACATCCATTTTGTCCCAACCCTTTTCTGAGAAACTATTGATCCATAAATAAGAAGATCGTTCCTATAGCACCACGGCTGATAGGATTCCCATTTCTTGCCATTCTTTTTTGCTTGAGGATAATAGTTTCTCCCAAAAAATCCTGTTTGCGCGACAAAGACTCCTCTGACAACCATTTTATCAGTATATCCAGACCTATTGCATAAAGGATTGTAACTCGTATCGCCGTCTCCTCCTGGAGAACAAAGTGGAATCAAAATATCTTTTTCTGCCAATAAAGCAAAACTATCAGACCCATCTAAAGTCGTATAATCTAAATTCCAATTGATAATAGCGCTTGTTTGCGCGTTATCATCAATAAGATTAGCCGTGGCCAATGTTTTCCTCCCTTTTATAGTACCCTCAACCCAAATATTATCTTCAGCAAAAATCAACCCGCAAGAATCGCTTGTAGTTACATTTGTTTTATAAGTATATTCATCTTTTATTATTTCCGGTTTCCATTTAAAATTTTCTCCATCTGATGAATTGACTTCTTTTAATTCTGTGATTATTTTGACATCAAATGTTCCGTCTTCTTTGAAAATAAAATGATATCCATCAGCATTTTCATCAATATTTATTGAAGGTTCATAATATCTCCCATTACTATTGGCTAAATTCTTTATTTTTAAAAAATTAGAAGTTATGCCATCAAAATTAAAAGGCAAAACAGGATACTTCCATAAATCAGACCCTCCTCCACTTCCAAATACGCCAGGACATCGGCAAGCATCTCCTTCATGAGTGCATTCAGGATCGCAATTAGGCGGATCGCATCCGAAAAATTTAGTGCAAAGCCATGTTCCCACTCCAGAACTTACAATAGAATTTCCAGTGCCATCAATCCTTATTCCATTATTTGAGTGATATTTACCATAAATAGATCTGTCATCGCCAACCCAGACGCTTTCATTAACTAAATATGCAAATTCTGCAACAGTAGTGGCTGCAAATTTAGCTAAAATAACTCTTTTTATTTTTGGTCTCTTATCGGTATATCCTATTGCTTTTGCATAAGCTCCTAAAATCTGCCCGCAAATCGATTTTCCCTTAGTGCATAATGAAAATTTCCCCAATGCATTTCCGTTTGTATCTTTGTATTCATGCTCATAAGGTCCACACCAATCAAGAGAACCGCAAACCGAAAGGGTCTGAGAACTTGTACACCAATTATTACCATCTTGGATAATTGTTTGAGTGGTAGTAGAATTTTGATTTATATACCATTTATAATAATTTATTCCTGCTTCGGCTATATGCAGCGATTCTTCAGAAGCCATTCTTTCAACTGAAGTCTTTTGCTGCAACAAAACAAACCCGACTATACCCCCAAGCATTATTAAAACAGCAAAAGAAAATCCTAAAACCCATACTGCTATGACTCCTTTTTGTTTTAAATTTTTCATATATTGCTTTTCAAATTTCTCAATTGGACATTGGATTTAAGCTCATAGTTGCTAATTCTTCCCGGATTAGTATTAATTATGATATCAACTTGCATCATTTCAGTATCTTTTCTTCTTATTGGCGTAGTAAGGAGCTCATTCCCATCTTTGTCGAAATATTTAAAAACAGATGGACCATTTATGATATCCGAAGCCTCTATTATCTTAACAATGGATCCATTCACATAATCAGCTGGAGGACCAACTATCGGTTTTACTATTGATTTTATAAATTTATTACCTTCTATATAATAATTTATTAATTCGATATTATCATCACTATCAACATCAGAATAAAAAGAAAAAGCATAATCAGTTGTTGTAGCAAGTATATAGGCTCCATCTTGAGCAGTGCTTGCTTCTCTAATTTCACGCACCATAGTCGCAATAGCTTTTTCTGCTTTCATCACATTTTGAGCTTGAGCAAGCATAAATCCATATGTCTTATAAAATCCAACAATCCATAAGCTTATTGAAATTGATATGATAGAAAAAATAGCTATCACAACTATAGTTTCAACCAAGCTCATTGCTTTTTGAGATCCTCTGGATTTCATTTTATTTGCTTAAATTGACTGTTTTTTGATTATGTCCAGATATGTTTATTGTCTCAGTAGAAGTGACATAATCCTGCGCCGAAACTTCTAAAGTATATTGTTCTGGAGATAAAGGAAGGAATTGAACTTTTCCATAAACATCGCTTATTTGAGATTGATCGCTCCAAGAATTATAAACCCTAACATTAGCTCCAAAAATAGGATTAGAATTAGATATATCCTTTACTGTCACAATCAAAGAATTTTGCGATTTAAAACCCATAATTATTGTGCTTGTCCCTCCCCCCTCTATGCTTATAGGCATCTTATTCGGATAAGAAACAAAAAGGTCTATCGAAAGTCCTGATCTGGAAAAATCAGAAAATGCATAATTATCTCTCTGGACCCCTGAAATTTTTTTATATCCAGAAGAATCTGTTTGGGAAGTAGTAGAAAATTTATAAATCAAATTTTCGGAAGAATCTAATCCGACTGTTTTTATCCCATGTATTTTGAAAGAAACATTAGATAACCCTGTTCCAAAAGGGCTTAAAAGATTCTGAGCCGATCCTTGATCTCCTGTAAAATAATGAAAACCTAAATCAAGCGTTCCCGAATCACCTTGATTGTCAGATCTCGTCGAAAAATCTGATGCTAATCCATAAGAAGAAGCTGTCTGAGATCCACTATCTATACAAGGACTATTTTCTTGTTGTCCTGCCGCAATTTGAGATAAATGAAAATCTCCTCCTGAATAATTTATAAATTTAGGATCAGAATTGATACTTGTATCATCTTTATTTATCCCTTTATAATTCTCAGAATTATTATAGATATCATTATATTGCTCAGTTGTACTTGTTGAATTATTAACATTTATCCCCGCTAAATTACCAGAAATTATATTATTATTTAAACTGTTACGTGAAGATGAATCAATCAAAACTCCATCGCTTGTATTAGCATGAATAGTATTTGACAAAATGCTTGAATCAGAACAAGAATCAGTCATTTTAATCCCGAAATTATTGGAGTATATCAAATTATTTTTTAAAATATTGCTAGATGAATTTTCGCATAAAAAGCCTTCTTGAGAATTTGAATAAATTTTATTATTCGCAAAAACTCCCTGACTATTGCTTGAAATTTTAATCCCTACTCCTTGATTTGAATATATTGAATTGTTACTTGCATCTATACCAGCCGTTGCCGAAGCGACAAATCCACTTCCAGAATTGGAATAAATAGAATTAAATTTAAAAGCAATATTATTACAAGAAAAAGACAAAAAACCATAATTGCCATTTTGAGAGATATTATTGCCCAATATATCCAAGCCATTAGAATTCTGGCAATAAATTCCATATCCATTCGACAAAATATCATTATCTCTTATTTTTATATTGCTTGAATCTCTGATATCAATTGCTTTCAAAGAGTTTGATTCAATAATATTATTTATCAGATTTATATTGCCAGAATTTGATATATATATGCCCGATTCAGTAAAATTTTTTATTTTAAAACCATAAATTGTTATAAAATTTCGCCCTGACATTTCTATCCCATAAGTGCTAGTCGCCGACAATATTACATCTCCATAATTTCCAGTATATTTCCCATCGAAATCAGCAAAAAGAGTTATATCGCTTCCACTAATTCCCGAAGATTGGAAGATAAGATTTTCATTATAGGTCCCAGCTCCGACAAATATCATATCTCCAGCTTCGGCCTTGCTTAATGCTTTAGAAATAGTCAAAAAAGAAAAATCAGGAGATAATCCATTATTGCTATCATCACCATTTTTCTTCACATAATAAATATCGTCTGAAACAACCTGCTTAGTATCTAAAATTAAATCTGAGACCTTGTCTATAATAAAACTTATCTCTGTTGTCTGTCCTTCAAATATACTTGGATTTGATTTATTAGGCATTGCGATTACTTGACCGCTTGGAAGATAAGTTTCTCCTACAGCATAAGTTCTTTCAGAAGAGTAACCATCTTTTGATACATTAATTTGGTAATCGTCAGATGCTTCTGGCAAAACAAAAGCATAAGAACCGCTTTCTGGAGTGGCTTCCCATTCTTGATTTTCAGAAATCCTTTTTATTTTAATTAAAGGAGACGAAACGCTTTGAGCCAGAGAATCAAAAACATCGACTAAAAGTATCCCCCCTTTTTCCTGACATTCCTGTTCTTTGCTTGAAGGAGAAATAATAGTTTCATTCTTCACTATTCCAGGAAATCTTCCGCCCCAAGATACTTGCACATAAATCATTTTATAATCATTAGGACAGTCATCTATAGGACATAATCCATTAGGACATTCTCCATAAGCATTATCCGGGCATTGCATTCCCTCTTCTAATCCAACGCCATCTTTACAATTGATCCCGTAAATAATATCAGTTTTAACAGTAAAAGAAACTGATCCGCTATCATCAATTTCTTCTTTTTTTATACTTCCCAGCGGGTATCCGTTTTCAGCGCCTATTTGAGAATAAGGCATGTTTTTTATCTGCTCGATCCTTTTGTTAGCTAAAGCTATAGCTGAACTTCTCAATTTAGATTCATTACTAACTTGCACTGCTAATTGATAAGCACCGATAATTCCTAAAAAAGCGATTGCCATTAAAGTAATCCCAATAAGTACATCAATTAGACCCATTGCCTTATTGTAATGGTATTTCATCATTGTATTGCTCCAAACATTGAATAGATTGGAGAAAACATAGCAACAGCGAAAAACGCCACCGCGCCTCCAACTATAAGCATCAAGACAGGTTCAATGACCGTAGAGATATTTTCTGCCGATCTTACCACTTCTTCTTGATAAAAATCAGCTAATTTTTTAAGTATGTCTGACGTTTCCCCTGTTTCTTCTCCTATGTTTATCATCTGAACGACCGTCAGAGAATAAATATCTTTATATTTCATCAAGATATCAGAAAGTTTTGATCCTTTTTGTATTTCTTTGGCCGATTCCATTAACGACTCTTTGAAAAATATGTTATTAGTTGTTTTAGAAATAATTTCCAATGATTTAACTATCGGCAAACCGCTTGAAAGCAATGTACTTAGAGTCCCAATTATATTAGCCACATTGCTTTTCTTTACAATTTGGCCAACAACCGGAGTTCTCATTATCATAGAATCGAAAAATTTCTTGCCACTTTTTGTTTTATTAATCGCTCTTATAGAAAAAAATAACAATATAGCGCCTCCAAAAAATTCTGCTAAAAAGATAGGAGATGAAAGTGTATTTCCGAGATTTAAAATAATTTTAGTACTTTTTGGCAAATCTACATTCAAAGAATCAAAAGTAGCTTTAAGCTTTGGCACGACAAAAATAATAATCAACATTCCTATCAAAAGCATTGCGCAAATAATGACACTTGGGTACATCATTGCTCCTTTTATCTTTGATTTGAGATTGTGCTCTTTTTCCATTTGAAATGCCAAATCTTTCAAGACTTTATCCAGATTTCCGCTTTCTTCTCCTAATGCAATCATATTGCAATAAAGATCAGAAAAAATCTTTTTATGTTTTGACAATGCATCTGAAAATTTATCCCCTTTAACTATGCTCTCTGAAATTTTTTCCAACGATTCTCCAAAAAATTTGTTTTTTGTTTGTTGAGAAAGAATATCTAAAGCTTTCGGGACAGATAATCCCGAAGCAACCATAACTTGTAAATTCCTAGTAAACATTAATTTATCAACCAACGATACCCTTTTAAAAAATGGTAAATTTAAGCTTATGCCAATTTTCCCGCCTTGAGGTTTTGCAATAATCAATTCTAATCCTTGTTTTTCAAGCATCTGGCGAAGCTCAAAAACATCCTTAGAAGACAGCAATCCTGTCTGGATCTTTCCATCCTGCTTCTTAGCGGTATAGGAATATTTTGGCATCTTTTAAAAAATTATTTGTCTTTTGATTCCGATTCGTAAATCTGATAAATCTTATTTTCAAGATTCTTTATTTTTTCCTGCAAGATTTCATTCCCGGGATTTAAATCAAGAACCCTTTTATAATATTTCAGAGCATTAGGAATATCTTGAGAATCCTCGTAGATAACACCTACAAAATACAATGAATTGGATTCATTAGGCAGAGCATTTATGATTCCATTAAAAATCTGTAAAGCTAATTTTTTGTCTCCCATCTTATATGCTAATTTTCCTGTCTGGAAAATAATATCCAAATTATTTGGATATTTGGAAGAGCTTTCAACCGCATATAAAAACGCATCTTTAGTCCTGGATGCCAAATCAAGAATATTTATCTTCTGCAATACCAATATGATATCGCCTCCAGCCTTGAGCCCCTGGTCAATGCTTTCTAATGCTTTATCATAATCTTTCTGACCAACATATACTTGGCTTTCAGTAAGATAAATATAAGGATTTTTAGGATCAAGCTCTTTAGCTGATTTTATGGCTTCTATTGTTTTTTTAGACATCTCCTGATTATCACCCAAAGAATTCAAAGCAACAGATATTTGGTTATAAAGACTTCCAGCAGATTGCCAGACTAAAGACCTATTCGAAGCTATTTTAATCGCTTTTTGAGATACTTCTAAAATTCTATTAAGCCTCTTGATAATCTCTCCTCTTTCCGAAATCTTTTGGTTTGCCAAATCATAAGCAAAAGCAGACCAATAATCAGATGCCAATGTCACATAATAATGATAAACATTAGGATTCAATGATATCGATTTTTCGATAAGAGATATTTTTTGGTAAACATCTTCTTGACCTTGAGCTTTGGCAAAATTGTAATCAGCTATCCAAAATCTTGTTCCAAGATACCAAAAAGAAACTATTATTATCGCGGAAACTATCATTAAGCTATTCGCCAATAATCCTGATTCTGGACTTTGAAATTCAATTTCCTTTCTTATGATATAATTCTCTCTGTTGCTCTTAGCCATTGCTAAAAATAGCCAAAAATAAAAAATCAATATTATATTTTGATACAAAAAAATCTGAGAAATAAAAAGCAAAGCTACGGGAATAAAACTCGAAAAATCTTCTTTTTCTTTTTCGCCATTCCTTAAATTTTTCATCCAAAGCAATAAAGGCAAAGCAAATATTTCAATATAAATTAAAAATGAAAAAAATCCCGTAGTTGCCAAAATTTCTGCAAGATAACTACCTGTCTTATAAGAATCCCTATTAGTAGGACTGGTTTTATATTTCGCGTAATCATAAGAATAGGTTCCTATTCCTGATCCGAAAAGAACAGATGTTATCGATTCTGTGGCCCCTTTCCAGCCTATCTTCCAATTCTCTAAAGCGCCAATGTTTTGTTCTTTAGGAACAGATGGCATACCAGGAGTTTTTAACTTCGCTACTAAAGAATTACCAGCAGGAATCGCCATAATTAAAGAAAAAATCAAAACAATTATAGGAACAAGCAAAAAATTGATATTCGATGAAAAAACTTTATTCTTTATGGCGAAAAAAACAAAAAGCAGAAGCGTGAAAACAATAACAGTCCACGAAACATTCTGGTTTAAAATAAATAAAGCCAAGATAAGCATCAAAAACAATATCGCTCCCTTTAACTCGAATTTAGCATTTTTGGCAATCTGAGAAATCAATACGCATAATACTAAAGAAAAATAAATTGAGAGAACCGCCAAAGAATCGCTCCCTGCCCCAAGAGCAGCGCGCGACAGGATGTCTGGCAAAAATTTTAATTTCGAAAAAACATTAAAGACAGAAAAATAAAATAACACGCAAGAAACCAATCCTGAAAATAGAAATAATCTAATTATTTTTCTATTTTCTAAATCAAAATCTTTCCCGTTTTTGATTAAAAAATAAATTACAATCATTGAAATCAACGCTAAAAATCCGTTTCCAGCGCGTTGATAAGCTCCGTAAAAAGAACTTATAGGATCGACTGAGAAAAAAACAGAAAAAATAGAAAAAATCAAAAATAATAATACAAAAAAATCCTGCAAATCAAGAGACAAAACAAAAGATTTTCTAAAAAATATTTTTTTAAACAAAAATAAAATTCCAGCTAAACTTGAGAGAAAAGCTAACAAATAAAATTTATTAAATTCAAACCATTCAAAACTTCCTGTTAAAAAAAATAAAGGCATTAAAAATGCCAGAGCATAAATAGATATTCTTATTATTTTATCTAAAAATTTTTCTTTAATCATATATTTTTATTATGGATTTGGCGCAGGCTCTGGCTCAGGGCTCTGCTGAGGCTGAGCTTCTACAGGTTCAGTTGCAGGCTCTGGCTCAGGCTCTAAAACAGTTTCAGGCGGCAAAGTTTGCTGAGTTTCCTCTGGAGCCAAAACATCTTGTTGATTAGTTTGATTTAAAACATCTTGCTCCGTATTATCTGGAGTTGTTTGAGTAGAAGAGCTTGTTTCTTGAGTAGTTGTTGTTTCTGTTGTTTGAGAATCTAAAGAGCTTGTCGTGTCTTGTGGCAAATCGGCGCTTGAATTTACTTGTTGTTCTAAAACATCCTTGCAAGCGCCTATTTCTTCATGGCGGACTCCATTCTCATACCAAATACAATGCAATTCTTGAGTTGTTTTATCTATCAATTCTATCTGTTCAGTTATCATTTTTTTAGCTTTAATCGTTTTTGCCTCAAAATATCCATCTTGATTCAAAATAATTCCGATCGATGAAAGTTGATTTTGAATATCCTGCAATGTTAACTGATATTGCGTTGTTATCTGTCCAGTTGAATCAGAAGCGATCACTAAATCATTTCCTATGAATTGCGGATCGACAAACATTGTTATTCTATCTTTCCCATTATCAAAATCGCTTTGCGAAAAATCCTCAAGCGCGATTCCTAAAACTTTTCCAGCTTTAGTCGCTTTCATGGCAATTCCAGGGATATCAGAACTTGTCAAATAATCTCCAGCTTTTATTTCGCCATTATTCAAATTAATTTTAACTGGAATTCTTCCCGCGAGAGCGACATTGACGCCTCCACCGTCAATCAATCCTCCAAGGATAATACCTGGTTTAGTTGAAACAACACCCATTGCATTTAATTGGTATTCTTTATCTGTCTTTATAACATGTTCTTTATTGAAAACATCAGAAGCGACTACATCTCCGGGTTCTATAGTCTTATCTTTTGTAGGGAACTTTTCTGCAAGATCTGGGTTAATATCGATTATTGTTCCTGAATAACCTATATCCCCTGTAACTAATAATAATCCTGTAACTGATAATAATCCTGTAATATTTAATCCATTGTTAAATGTTCCTAATCCATCAAAATTTGTATCTCCTTCAAAATAAGCGTCAATCGTATTTAAAGAATAAGTCGCTCTGGAGCTTGTGCCTATTCCCACTTCCAGGAAAGGCGAAATTTCCAATCCTTTATTTGCTGTTATAGTATCGCCCGCAACTATCCTGAACATATCATCAGAGTAATCATATCCGATATTAAATTTTGCGACTGGCATGCCCAATCCGGCAGAAAGCCTGATTCTAGGGTCGTAACTGCTTGCGTTTTCTCCGGAGCTAATTGTTAAAATAGGATTAGTGGTTGAAGAAAATATTTCTAAGCTTGATGTCGGAGTCGATGTGCCAATACCCATTCTGTCATTTGTATCATCCCAAACAAAAGTTTTCTCGCCTCCAAAAGATCCCGAATTATTGTATTGAACATATGAATCCGATCCTGCTGGTTCCCCTGTTCCTCCAGTTCCTATACAATTCGTCCATGATCCTGCTTGATAACATTTAAATTTTCCATCAGTTGAATCGTAATACATCGATCCGTTTACTGCTAAAGGAACAGTTGTGGTTGGAGCTAAAAGCAATCCTCCGTCAATCGAAAAATTGCTTGCTGGCGTGCTGGTGCCAACTCCAACATTGCCGTTTGAAGCAATGGTAAAAATTTCTTTTCCGCTTTCCGCATTGTTTAAAAATTGCACTCTTCCGTCCTTTGCCTGCGAAATTACCCAAGTGCTTGTGCCAAGATAAATATTTGAAATCCAGGCATTATTCCAGCGAGTTGTTGAAGCGCCTAAATTATAAGTTAAAGTGGCATCTGGCACTATATCGCGCAAAGTGGAAGTTCCATAAACTTGAAATGTGGTGCTGGGCGTACTTGCGCCGATACCTAATCTGCCATTTGTATTATCCCAGACAAAACTTGATGTCGAAGTTAATGTATTTGAATCAGACCAATACGCGATCTGAGTTGATGTGCCTGAGCCATCAAGTGTTGATGCAGCAGTTATACAATCCACCCAAGCGCTATTTTGATAGCATTTGAATTTATTTTCAGTGGCATTGTAATACATCATTCCATTTGCTGTTGTAGGAGCAGTCGTTG
>Ga0116172_10001611_pt1 | contig 20648 bp, 25 predicted proteins | sample AD_UKC083_MetaG_FD_89799 | JGI IMG/M metagenome (GOLD analysis project Ga0116172, IMG submission 89799) | Active sludge microbial communities of municipal wastewater-treating anaerobic digesters from USA - AD_UKC083_MetaG | ecosystem: Engineered > Bioreactor > Anaerobic > Digestate | place: USA... | reverse complement strand
GGTCCGCCAGGACTCGCGCGCCAAGGACCAGTGGGAAACGATCGGCGGCGGCCAGGTTATCGGCGCCGGGATCAACGGCCCGATCACCGGGCGCGGGGCCGACCTCGCGTTAATCGACGACCCCATCAAGACCATGGAAGAGGCGATGAGCGAAACCGTGCAGGAGGCGATATGGGACTGGTATCGCTCGGTGCTGTTTACGCGCCTCCATCCCGGGGGCGCGATCATCATCATCATGACGCGCTGGACGACGAACGACCTGGCGGGGCGGCTGATCGCCGAACAGGGACTCAAGGAGTACGGCGGCCTCTGGGAACTGCTCAAACTGCCGGCCCTCGACGCCGGCGGCGCCGCGCTGTGGCCGGAACGATATGACGAGAAGGCGCTGCAGGAGATCCGCGCGGGGCTCGGGGAAAAGCTGTGGCAGGCGCTCTACCAGCAGGAGCCGGTGGACCTCATTGAGCGGCTCTTCAGCGATCCCAAATTCGCCGAGCCCCCGAAGAGAGTAAAGGTCATCGGGTATCTCGACCCCGCGTTCGGCGGCAGTGACCGTTCGGCGTTGTCTGTCGGAGGATTCCATAGAGAAGATGATGCTGACGACGGCCTGATCTACGTGACCGGCGGGCGGTCGTGGCACGGTCAGATCGACGCGACATACGACCGTGTCGAGAGGCTGTACAGGGATTTCGGCGTGGGGACGCTGTTTGTCGAATCCAACCAGGCGCAGAAGGCTGTCGCCGCCGAGCTTCGCAGGCGCGGCCTTCTGGTGCGCGACGTTCCGAGCATAGCCAACAAGCACCTTCGGATCGTGAACAATGTAAAGGTGAACTGGCCGCGGATCAGGTTTTCACGCGCGGTCGACCAGGAATTCATGACGAGGCTCCTCGCGTATTCCGAGCTTGCCCGCTATGACGATGAGGCTGATTCGCTCGCCGGGCTCATCGCGAACATGGGCGTTTTCGGCGGGGATATCGCGAAACGATACGACGGTTTCTTTTCATTTCTGACGAGGCGGTAGGATATGACACGTACATCGACAAGCGGCACGGCCGCTCGAAGAAAAACCGCAACACGGTACGACGCGCTCGTGGAGAATGACACCGGTCGAGGGACCTCGCGCGATAAGGTGCGCCGGATCCAGCCCGGCGGGCATTCGATGACGGAGGTTGAGGCGCGTCAATGGTACCTGGCCAACGGGTTTATTCAGAACATCGTCGATGCTCCGGCGGAGGACGCCACCAGGGAATGGATCACCATCCGCACTAATCGCGACACCGACGATCCGGACACCGGCGCGCGGGGCCTGGGGATTGCCCGGCTCATCGAGAACCGTATGACCGAGCTCGGTGTGCGCGAAAAACTGAAGGAACTGGTCCGATTCAGCCGCATGTATAACCGCGGAGGGTTCCTGTTTTACGGCGTAATCGCGAATACCCCGCAGACAGACAGGGAATTATCACGTGAGATCCCGGGCCAGATCAAACGGCTCGACTATCTCAACGTTATCAGCCCGGAATATGTGCCGATCGTGGAAGTCAATTTCGATCCGCTTTCCAGGCTGTATCATCATCCGCAGTTTCAGATAATGGGCAGCGAGGTTCATCGTTCGCGGCTGTCGTGGATGGTCCATTCCTACGTTCCCGAAGAGCGGCGCGGCGTATCGGTTATCGAGACGATCCTCGACGCGGTGCTCGCGCAGGACACGTCCCTGTGGAGCGTCATTCACCTGGTGTTCGAAATGTCCGTCAAGGTTTTCAAAAGCCCCCGTGTGCAGGATCTCGATCCCGAAAAACTCGCCGAATTTCTCGCCAAGATGCGCGCGGTGATGAGCACCATGTCGATGGTGGCGATCGACAAAGACGAGGACCTCGGCCGCGTTACGGACGCCGAGGCGAACAGCAATCTGAAGCAGATATTCGATTTCATTTTCGAAAACCTTGCGGGGCTCGCGCGTATGCCCAAGAGCCGGCTGATGGGGCAAAGCCAGGGAGTGATTACCGCGGGGCAGTACGACCTGCTCAACTATTACGATAACATCGCGAAGTTCCAGGAACTCGAGCTTCGCCCCATCATAGAGAAGATTATCGGCCTGATCGTACGGGAAAGCGACGGGGCCATACATCGTGCGCTGGGCGGCCGAGTCGACGGCCTGGACTGGGAGTTCGATTTCAACCCGCTCTGGAGGATCGCGCCGGGCGAAGAGGCCGATATTGAATTGAAACAGGCACAGACCGACCAGATTTACATCACCTCGGCGGTGCTCGACCCGACGGAGGTCCGTGCCCGGCGTTTCAAAGAACTGGAGGAGTTCTCGTCCTGGGGAACACCCGCAGCCGGCTTTCGCTCGCCGAAAATAGCGTCGCCGAAGAGCCCTGGAGGTGAGTCCGAGAAACATGCCGCCGGAGAAAATGCATCTCCCGAACCGGGCGGAGAAAAAAGGGCAAAAATCGGGGCGTGACGGGCCCGGGCGTCACTATGTATCGGATCGAGGTTTGGAAGCATTTGGAAGCCCTTCCACGCGGAATGGAGGGGCGGCAGAAAGGAGTCCGTGGCTGAATGTATCCCCTGAACCTGGAACACCAGTACGAGCGGTTTCTGGCGCGTGAGTTCGATGAGTTCGCGCGCCGGGTCGCGCGTAATCTCATCCCGAAAATCGCCTCTGCGGTTCCCCCTGACGTGGCCGTTTCCAGCGGCCGTTCCGACGCCCCGGACGAGGACATCTATGTTTTCATGGAGAAGCTCCGTGAGGAATCGGGCGACTGGATCGATCGTGAGGTTCTCCAGGCGAAGATCTCGCGGCATTTTCACCTGATTGACGCCTGGAGCAGAGACAAGGTCGTTGAGTCGGTGGAACGTCTTGCGACACGCCTGTCGACGCCGCAGGGGCCGTCGGTAACGAGGAGGCCCTCTCCACCCGGTACCGGGGGAGAAAAGTGGCTTACCACCATTGACCTCCTTGGCCGCGATTCGGGCATGGCGAAGACACAGCTCGACCGGATCGTAAAAACGAACCTGAGCCTCATTCGCTCCCTGCAAGCGGAGCATTTCGACGAGGTGCAGAGGATCGTCGGCGACGGCCTGAGCGGTGGCGCGGGATATAAATCGATGACCGATGCCATCGCGCGCGCCACGGGCGTTAACCGGAACCGGGCTCGTTTCTGGGCCCGCGACCAGGCGTCCAAGTTCTTCGGGGAGGTTACGAAGACCCGCCAGACCGAGGCGGGGATTCCGGGATACGTGTGGCGGACGGTGCGCGACGGCAGGGTGCGCGACGCCCACTCCGCGGTAGGTGGAAAATACTTCACCTGGGCCAAGCCGCCGAACGCCGGGGTGCGTGGCAACGCCGTCCATCCGGGCGAAGATTTCAATTGCCGCTGCTGGGCGGAGCCCGCCTTCGGTCCGGAATACGCGGATACTCCCGAGGAAACACCGCGGGATCCTCTGGCGTATATGAAACCCGCCGGCGTTAACGCCTTTACCCCGGCCGGATCGATCAAAGAGGCGGAGCGGTATGTGCAATCCCTGGGGATCGCGGAGCATGTGAGTTATTCCGGGATCCCGCTGAAAACGGTGAATACGATCAATAAAACACTACTCGACCTGAAACGGGAATATCCGTATCTCAGGCCCGTAAGCATTACCGCGACTAAAAGCTCGAGCGCGGCCGGCAGGGGTAATTACAAACGGTTGATGCTTAACAAGAGGCATTTCTTTTCCAGCGAGCAGAACGCCGATGTTATGGAGGAGTGGCATCGGGAGGCGCTCAATGCCGAGTTACGACGCGCACAGGAAGTATATGCCCGGAGTGAAAAGGCGGGAAACGAAACCATGAAGCGCGCGGCGGCGAAAGCGCTTGCCGATGCCAGGTATTTAGCGCAGTTTTCGAGAAGCGTGGTCTTGGTAAAGGGGAAGGAGTACGAGTCCGTTATCTATCATGAATACGGCCATATAGTGTCGGATCAGACCTATGGAATGCTCAACGGGAAAACGGCGTCGCCAATGGCCCACTCCGCCATGATCGCCATGTTCAACAAGGAGTGGGAACAAATTTATTTGCAATTGAAAAACAGCAACGATATATTCAGGATATCCGCGTACGCGCTGAAGAACGAACGCGAATGCCTGTCGGAATGTTTCACGATGTATCACCTGGAACCGGGGAAGTTGCCGGAATACGCGAAGAATTTTATCAGGAAATATTTTGACAATTTTACGCAGATGCGGTAGGGAGGCGTTATGGGAATAGATTCCGACCTTTATCTGCAGTGCGTTAACTGCGTCCATTATTTCCCCGCCGGGAACGACGTGGACGGGCATTTCTGTTACGCCTTTCCGGAGGGGAACGGGATTCCCCGGGAAATCATCTCCGGCGATGTCGATCACCGAAAACCCTATACGGGCGATAACGGCCTTCGTTTTACCCCGAAACCCAAGAAAGAGCGCTTCTGGATATATTGACCTTCCCTCTGCCGCAGTCCGCGTAAACATCACATCGTATGTAATCCCCTCGTAAGCACAAAATTTATTTCGATTGAATTTTTTCCGGACAAACCTGCCAACGCGGTACAAAGCTGTCAGAGTGACATTGCGCGCGGAGGGGCCCGGTCGTATGTTCACCGCATGAAGACGGTGAAAACGGCATATCGTTACGATACGGGGACCATCGAGGGCGTAGCCTCCGACGGCGGATTTCTTCGCGCCCGTGTGCATATCGCCCGTGACGGCGTATTCCCCTATCTCCATCCCGACGGCAGGCTCGTGATGGAAGCGAAGCTTCCCGAGGATATTTTTTCCGAGTTTACGATTCGAACCGCCAGGGGTGTGCCCGTTACCGACGGACATCCGCCGCTAACCGACAACCGGGGGATGGTGACTCCGTCAAATTATTCAAGATACGTAAAAGGGGCCATTGGAGATTCCATCACCGTGTCGGACGGCTTTCTGACCGGGACGGAAACGGTATTCGACGCCGCTCTCATTGGAGAGCTCGAGGCGGGGCGGAAGCTCGAAGTCTCTATCGGGTTCCAGACGGACATAGAACCGGTATCGGGCGAATACAAGGGAGATCGGTATGACGCCGTACAGCGGAATATCAGAATAAACCACGTGGCGCATGTGGAAGCGGGACGCGCGGGCGAATCCGTTCGCGCGTACCTGGATGCGGCCATCCCCGGCGATGTGACAATCGCGGTAATGCAGACAAACGATCAAAATCGGAGGCACGGCACAATGTCCGGAAAACAGGAACGCAAAGCAGTTCACGATGACGGCACAATCCTCGAGGGGATGAAGCGCTTTTTCGCGTTGTTCGCGCTCCCCAGAAGTCGCGGCGACGCCGATGAGCTCGAGGCGGCCAAGGAGGCGCTCGAGCAGGCGAAAGAGGAGATCGTCGCCGCTCCGGAGCCCAAAGACGAAAAGCAGGCGGGGGCCGACGCGCAGATCGTCGAGGCGCTGAAAGCCCAGATATCCGCTCTCCAGGCGCTTCTGGAGGAAAAAACCAGGCTGTTGGAGCAGGCGCTCGCTCCCGCGGTGATGGACGCGGCGATCAACGCGCGTATCGATCTTATCGATCTCGCGAAATCGGCTATTCCCGATTTCAAGCATGACGGCCTGTCTGCTCGCGACATCAAGCTCGCAGTGATCGAGAAGGTGCTGCCCTTCAAGAGCGACGTGAAGCCTGAATCGCTCGACAGCCTGCGAATAGACGCGCAGTTCGAGGCCGCGGCGAGCCTTGCCCGAGAGAAAGCGGCGTTGCGGACCGATACGATTCATCGCGCGCGCGTGGACGAGGCCGAGATAGAGAAAAAGCGCGCCTCCCGGCTCACGATGCACGAGCCCAGGTGATCATCCTATAACGAAGGAGAATCGAGATGAGTATACCCGAAGGAAAACTGTACGGCGACGTTGACATAGCGGCGGGGAAGATCGCCGAGCATCACCCCTCAACGTACATCACGACCAGGGTGGCCGCGGGAGCGATCATCTTCGGCCAGGCGCTGGCGAAAGGGGCCTCGGAAGACCAGGTAAAAACTCCTGCCGCGGGTTCGGACGCTTTTTGCGGCGTGGCCGGATGGTCGACGGAAGCGACCGATTTCGACGACGGCGCTTACGCGGCCGCCGATCCCGTGGCCCAGGTCGAGATCGGAGTGGTAATGGTGTATGTCGAAGAAGCGGTGGAAGTGGGGGATCCGGTCCGGATACGACACACCGCCAGCGGGGAAAAGGCGCCCGGGGCTTTCTGTACCACCGCCGACGCGGGGAAAACCTCGCTGGTCACCGGCGCGGAATTCAGGGGAAGCACCACCGGCGCGGGATACGTGCCCCTGTATGTAAAGGGGCTGTTTACCACCACTCCCGATCCGGCGGGTTGATCCGGTAATTACAGGCAAGGAGAAATGATATGAGCATACGACACGACGCACCGCTGCGCAAAGAGGATCTGCTCGCCATCGAAAGCGTTCTGTATGAAGCGAAGGCCGACGAGCTGGTCGCGCGATCGATCGCCCGCGTGAACACCAATTTCCCGCCCTTTGCGGGTGAAATCGGTTACGACTGGTATACCCGTAAAGGGTCGGCGAAGATTCTTGCCTCCGGCGGCGGAGCGAAGGATATCCCGTTTGTCGGGGAAGAAGGCGGGCGCGAGACCATGAAGGTATACAACATCGTCACCGGGATACGGTACACGATCGAGGAGCGCCAGGCCATCCAGGCGAAAAACGCCCTGGGTAAGGGTCCCTCGGTGCAGCTCGATACGCTCAGAGTCACCACGGCGCGGCGCTTCGTTGCCGAGGCCGAGAACAAGCTGTTTTTCGTCGGCGACTCGAAGCACGGGATTAAGGGAATTCTCAACAAGACCGGAATTACGTCCGAGAACGTGGCGACGACGGGGACCGGCAGCACCGATGCCGACAAGCGCCTGTGGGCCAACAAGACCCCGAAGCAGATCCTCGCGGATCTCCTGAAAGCTAAGGAAGCGATCGAGGCGGGAGGTCTCTTCAAGGCCCGGGTGCTGGTGCTTGCGCCGGTTTCTCGCCTTAAACTCGCGCTGCCGTACTCCGACTACTCGCCGCTCACGATCCAGAAATGGCTGGAGACCGAGGGAGCGTACTTCGAAAAGATCGTCGAGAGCCGCGCGATGCTCTCCGCGTACAACGGCCTGTCCGCCAACGCGTTCGCGATGCTTGACAACGATCCCGAAGTCGTCGAACTGGCGGTGCCCGAGGAGCTCACGCTGCGCGAGCCGGTGTACGACCTGCTGGGTACATCCGAGCAGGCGGTAGTCGAGCGTTCGGCGGGTCCGATCATCCGCCATCCCGGCGCAATCTACGTGGGCAAGGGAGTGTAATGCCGGTCTCCAGCGAGCAGGAGCTCAGGGATTTAATGGGCGGGCTGGAGGGGGTTTCTTCAGCCCGCATCGCCCTGACGCTCGACACGGCGCGGGTCTATGTGCGCGCCGGCGGGGTGCCTGAAACGCACGCCGACTTCGCCGTTCTGCAGCGTTTGTATGCCGCGCATCTGCTCGATGCGGGCGGCGCCGTCGGTGGAGCGATAGCGTCGAAGAGCGTGGGTGATGTATCGGAAAGCTACGCGCGCGGCGGGATGGAAGAAAGCTCCTGGCTGGGATTGTACCGGCAGATTCGAGCTCAGATTATCGCGTTACGAGGGAGGATCGCATGAAACGCGTCGCTATGTTCATCATGGTCGCGCTCATCTGTTTAACGACCTGGTCGCGGGGAGGAAGCGCCATGCCAGCCACGTTCAATGAATCGGTATACCTGCCCGGAATCGAAGCCGAGATCCGGGCGCTTTCCGGAAGAAGCATCATAGTAGGGCCCGCCGCGGGGGAATCATCGGAGCTTGCGGCATACGCGGCCGCGAATGAATTCGGCGCGACCGTCAGACCTAAAAAGGGAAAGTACCTTGCCGTTCCGCTTCGTCCGGAAGCCAGAGACCGCAGCCCGCGCGACTTTAATCTTGAATACATCCCTCCGAAGACCACGGGGGGAAATCCGATCCTGGCCTTGGTAGTGAAGACGTCGGGGGCGAAGGACCGCGTGATCCCGTATTATGTGCTTCTCAAAAAGATCGAGATCCCGGAACGCTCATGGCTGCGCTCGACGTTCGACAAACGGGAAACGGTCGATAAAGCCGTGCGGATCGCGTCCGACGCCATGGGACGACTCCTCTCGGGCCAGGGAAAGGCTACCGACGTTCTCAACGCGATAGGCCTCTCGCTGGTCGCGAGCGTCAAGTCGCGTATCGCGTCCAACATACAACCGCCGAACGCGCCGCTCACGCTGGCGCTCAAGCGTCGGAAAAGCTCTACCCTGGTCGATGAGGGACGGCTGATCTCATCGATTCAATACGAGGTGAAGTGATGCTCCTCGCGTTCGCAAACCTGGTGCGTCCCGTCGAGGTTACGGTAACGTCGACGGGGAGCCTGGTGGACGGGGAGATGGTTCCCGGAGAAGAAACGACGGAAACCGCGAACTTCATCGCCATCCCGATCACGCCGGCGCAGGTCAAAAACCTCCCCGAGGGAGATTATACGGCCGGCGATATGAAATTTTATCAGAAAGCCGCTCCCCGTTACGCGAAGGGAACGGTAATAACGCTTAACGGGGTCGCCTTCGAAGTGCGCGACATTATGGACAGGACGTTCGAGGGAGGATTCACCGTGTACTTTGCCCGGCGGAGGGTGGCATGATCGCTCCGGCCGTAATAAAAGAGATCATGAAGCTCATCGCGACAGCCTGCGGAATCCAGTTCATGCGCGCCGAACAGAACGCGGACCGGCCGGCGCTTCCGTTCATGTCGTACAAGGTGCTGACACAGGAGGGGGAGCCCATCCATACCGAATCGGTCCTGATGGCGCCGAAAGAGGGTGACGATACGACAATCGTCCGCAGCTCGAAAAGGGACGATGTGGCCGTTGTGAGCATCTCGTTTATTGGGAACGGATACGGGGACCTCTGGGAATTCGCCGATCGCGCCCTGAACTATGTGGAATCGCCGGAAGGCAAGGAAGCGGCCGCCGCCGTCGGCATCTATCCTAAAATCTTAAGCCCGCAGATGGAGGACCGAACGGTATTCCTGGAAACCGGGTGGGAGCACCGGGTCGGTTTCGATCTGGCGCTGGTAGGCCTTAAAATGATCACTTCCGAGATCGCCGCGATCGACATGGAATCGAGCGTGACCGATCTCCAATCGAAGATGTAACCGGAGGAAAACATGCCGCCCTATATCAACGATCTCAACATCAACATCAGCCTGCAGACACAGCCGCTCGCCCAGCAGGGTTTCGGAATGCCGCTTATCCTGGGGCATCGCACCGCGCCGAGCGGGCTTATCGGCGACTATGGCGAGTTCTCCGATCCGGCATCGATGGTTGCGGCCGGTTTCACCGTCGACGACCCGGAATATAAAATGGCGGCGTTAATGTTCGCTCAATCACCCTGCCCCGAGAAGATCGCCGTATATGTTCGTGACGCGGAGGACTCGATCTCGGCCTCTCTCGCCGAGCTCGTCGAATCGCACAACGACTGGTATGCCCTGCTCATAACCGAACGGGCCAAGGCCGATCTGCAGGAGGCCGGGACCTGGGCGATGGCGAACGAAAAGATTTTCTTCGGCTGCACCACCGACGTAACGGCCCTCGATGGCCGGAACAATATCCGCGAGGCGTATCTCATCCACAGCGACGCGGCCAGTTTTCCCGAAGCCGCCTGGGTGGGGTTGTGCCTTCCCCAGGACATCGGGTCAATCACCTGGAAGTGGAAACGTCCGACCGGTGTTATCGCGAGCACGTTCGACCTTACCACCCTGGCCGCCATTCGCGCGGGCAAAGGCCAGACCATGAGCTCACGCTCAGGCGTCGTCTACACCGACGAGGGGATTACCACCGGAGGCGAGTATATCGACATTATCCAGTCGCGCGACTACCTGAAAGCGCGCCTGGGCGAGGAGCTTTTCAACCTCCAGGTGAAATCGGGGAAGGTCCCGTTCGACAATACCGGTTTCGCGCGTGTCGAGGCGGTCATCCGCTCCGTGTTCAAGCAGGCGGGGAAGCAGGGCATTATCGCCCGCGTGGTCGACGAGGCGGACAAGGAATATTCCGACGAAGGCGTCTACATGTACACGCTTTCAGTACCTCGCAGGGCGGACATTCCAGCCAACGATCGCGCCGCGCGAAAACTTACCGGTGTTTCGTTTCAGCTCGTCATAGCGGGGGCGGTACACAACATCGCCGTCAGCGGCGTAATCACGGTTTAAGGAGCTCTTTATGAACGACGGAAAGTTTTACGATCCCTCCGAGGTCAGGCTCATCGTCAACGGTATCGACATCACCGGGTTTTCCGACGGCGAGAAAATCAAGATCGAACCGGTCACCAAGGAGCTGTATAAATCGCATTGCGGCGTGGACGGCGACACCTCGTTCACGAAAGTGCACGATAACCGGCATACCATTACGTTCACCCTGAAACAGGGAAGCCCGTCGAATATCATTCTCGACGGCCTCTCGAAGCTCCCGGCCAGCATGGTGGTGGGAGTCATCAACAACAGCGAGGGGCGTTATGTGGGCGGCGGGACCGGCGCGCGGATCGCCGAGCGGCCGACGATCGGTTTCGCTTCCGACGACGGTAAGCGCGAATGGAAGATACTGGTGCCCGATTACTCGGGCGCGCCGCTTCCGGATCTGAGCATCTAAACGACGCAGGAGAGGAGCGAACGAAATGGCAAGGACCACAAACCCGGTCATAACCGGCGAGGACATGGACGGCAAGATCATCCATGTAAAGTTCATCGACGGCAAACGCTACAAGCTGCAGCACCCCGGCAACCGCGTGAAGATGCGCTGGGAAAAAGAGGTGTTCAACCCGACCACGGGCATCGATATCGAAAAATTCATGGACCTGGCCTTCGAGCACTGCGTGATCCCCGAAGGCCACGGCGACAAGCCATCCATCGACACGGTCAAGCCCAAGGATCTGGAGGTATGGCAGCGTCTGCTGCGCCGGTTTCTTGACGGGGACCTTGAGGCAGCGGTGGGAGGGGCGGCCGAAGGAGCCGAGCCCGGACGATCTGTACCGGGAAGCAAGAGCAAGGATTGAGAAAGAGGAATGGGCCTACTGGCGGCCGATAGCCCTCGGCCTGGTGCAGATTACGAAGGAGGAGTACGACAGTGCTCCTCCTCAGCTTCTTTACGACATCAACGCGGCCATCGATTATAAGTTGAAGCTCGAGGAATCCGCGATCAGAAAAGCCAAGGAGACGGCGAAGACCAAACCATGAGCAAGGGCGGTGTACTGAGGAAACTGGCGATTGAAGTTGACCTGTCCGGCAACGGCCAGGAAGAGCTCGCCGACTGGAACAGAAAGCTCGCGGAGAGTCGCGGCCTGGGTAAAAGCTTCACCTCCGGTATCGGGGAAATGGAGCGCTGGATGAAATCGTTCAAAGACAGGCTCGGTGCAGCGCGCGCGAGCCTGGGGCAGATGGGGGGAGCGATTCAGGGTCTGGCGACGTTATCCATCGGGTCGAAAATAATCGGTCTCGGCGGAGACATGATCAACCAGGCCGCCAAGTTCGAGTCCGCCTCCGTTTCGTTCGAAGTGATGCTCGGCAGCGCGGAAAAAGCACAGCGAGTTATGGCGGACCTTACCGAATTCTCCAACGTAACCCCGTTTGAGCCCGGCCCGGTCATTGAATCCGGACGGCAGCTTCTTGCCTTCGGCGTGAAAGCCGAAAACCTCAAGAACACGCTCCGCATGGTCGGGGACGTCGCCAGCGGGGTCGGAATGGATATCACCGAACTCTCGGCAATTTACGGGAAAAACCTGACTTCCGGCCTGGTGCAGACCGAGGATCTCATGCAGCTTGCCGGTCGGGGCATTCCCATTTTCGACGAGCTCGCGAAAGTCTTCGGGGTAAGTACCGAACAGATTCGGGGACTGGCATCGTCGGGGCAGATTAAATTCGAACACCTGCAGAAGGTATTCGAAAATATGACCGCCGAAGGAGGTAAATATTTCGGCATGATGGACAAACAGTCGCGTACATGGAGCGGGCTGATGTCCACACTCTCCGGAAACGCGGACGAAATGAAACGCTCGATCGGCTCCATGATCACCGATGCCCTGCGGCCGTTGATCGAGGCGCTGGGGGGACTCATTGGATGGATTTCGCAAAATGAAGCGGCCATGGCGGCCGTTAAAATAATTGTCCTGGCGCTTGTGCCCGCAATCGGAATATTCCTGGTCGGCTCCCTGTGGAGCGCCATCACCGCGCTCGGCATCTTCAATATCGGTCTTATCGCGGCATTATGGCCGGTCTACGCGATTATCGCGGCGATAGGCCTCCTCGCCCTGGTGATCGAGGATATTTATACCTGGATTACCGGGGGCGATTCGATCATCGGTTCGTGGCTGGGGCCCTGGGAAGACGTAATCGGGGGTATAAGGGATTTCTTTGTCGATACGTGGAACATCATTCTCGCGTTTTTTTCGTCCATTCCGGAGCGTATCGTTGCTGCGCTTGGCAGCCTGAAAGGGCTCATCCCCAAGCTTCTCTCATTCATCCTACCGCCTATTCTCTACACTTTCGTCGCCAAGGCAACCGGGCTGGATATCGAAGGCCGCGCCGGCGGCGGGCCGGTGTTGTCCGGGACACCGTATATAGTCGGCGAACAGGGTCCGGAGCTTTTTGTACCGTCTGCCGCGGGTTCGATCGTTCCGAACGTCGCGCTTTCGGGGAGCTCCACCATTACCATCGCTCCGGTAATTACGATCAACGGATCGGCGTCGCGGGATGACGCCGATACCATCGCGTCCGCGGTTATGAAAGCAATAGAGGACGCGCTTCCGGCGGTCAGAGCCCAGCTCGGACTGGAGGCGGTATGAACCTTCAGGGAATTTTGTTCGGATCCCCGCCCACGCTATCCCTGGGGACAAGTGAGGTAATTCTCGGCCCCATACTTTCAGAGAGCAAATCCGGAACGGCGACGGTATCGAATCACGCGGTCGAGAGAGATTACGTGTCCGACCACGTGCACAACCAGCCCGATCAATTCAGCATCAAAACAATCCTGGCGGATCAGAACGATCTTCTCGCCGCCGCGTCCGACGCGGCAAAGGCGGCGCTGGGATTCAAGGCCGATACGCTGTCGGTAAAAGACAAAATTGAAAAGCTTGATACCTGGAAAGCGAACGGAGAGCTTCTGAAATACAGCGGGCCTGTGTTTTCCGGAATGGGTTTCAAGGGTTATGATATGACCGTCAGCGATGTGGTTATCACGAAGCTCGATGTTGCGCGATCGCCGTCTACGGGTTCAGGCGTTGAAGTCTCGATCAGCCTGCAGAAGGTCAAAATAGCGGAGGTGCTGCTAAAGGAACTCAAGCTGGCGCAAGCGGCAAAATCCACGAAGAAAGCCGGTCAGAGTGAAACCGGGAAAGAGACCGCACCGGCCGCTAAACCGAAATCGATATTCGCAAAATGGTTCGGTGGCTGACTATGGAACTGGAATATCTGCCTATCACTCATGATGAGATGCCGATACAAAAATCCTTCACCATCGGTGGGAAAAATTACGCGATTGAGTTTCTGTACAATGACCGCTTCGACTTTTACACGGTGGTCTTCAGGGACGAGGATGACGAACCCGTGTATTCCACCAGGCTCAACTATCTCACCGACGCGATTCACGCCGTGGTGGACGATATTGACGTGAGCCTGCAGCTTGTTGCTATGAATATCGCCGACATGGGACGGCAGTACAGTGAAATCGAGCGTATAGGGATAGACAATTTCGATTCAATGAGGCTTTGCGTATTATGAGCGGGACGCCATTCTATATTCGCGTGTGCGAGATGAACATCGGTGGACGCTCGCTGTCGTATCCCCCGTTCACCCTCGAATTCGAGATATCATTCGCGGTTAATTCAGTTTCGCAGGTCAAGGCGAAAATATATAACCCCTCGGTCGAGACAATCCAGGCATGCAAGAAGAAACAAAACGGATACGCGCCAATCACCATCACGGCAGGATACGCGTCTGACTTCGGGACCTGCGTTACAGGTGAGATAGTCAAATACGAAGAAAAGAAAAGCGGGAGTGACAATGTCCTCGAGCTTGTCGTGAGCGACGCGGCATGGAAATGGCAACATGCGAAAGTCAACAAATCATGGAGCGGAAAGATCACCGCGGAAAACGCCATATATGAGATACTGAACGAGGTGGGTATTACGCCCGCAAAAGTTGAGCTCGCGGAGAATAAGACCTATGAACGAGGCCTGTCGCTTGTGGGGATGCCGCTTTCCACGGTAATGCATAACTTGGCAAAGGATACGAAATCGGAATTTTTCTTCCGGAACGGTCAGGCGGGATTTGTCTCTCCGGCAAGGGGCTACGGCCAGGCATTCGTTCTCACTCCAGCGAGCGGACTTTTGGATGCGAACCTGACCGATTACGGGGCAAAGATAAAAATGCTTTTCCAGTATAAATGCGGTCCAGCAAGCCTTCTCATTTTAAAGAACAACGAAGCGGAAATCAATTTCAAAGTCAGATCCGGGAAGCACCAGTTCTCACCAACGGGTAATGCGATAACGGAAGTCGAGGCGGTCCGACTGTGAATGCGTTTGCGAAGCTATTCGACGATTTTTTCAATGCACGATCTCGAGAGCTCCTTACCGGTTGCATCGGAACCATCGAGAGACATGACATCGCAACCATGCGCGCGGACGTGAAGCCACTTCTGAAATACCTGGCCGATGGAACCACCCAGGTTAAGGACTACCAGATCATCCCGAATATCCCGGTGCTCTTTCTCTATGCGGGTGGATATTACATACGTCCGGAATACAAGCGCGGCGACCTGGTCTGGGTAACGTTCGCGACGCATGAAATCGAGAGGCCGCTCGCCGGCGTTCCGGGAAACACCGACGGGAGGCTGTTCTCCCGGGAAAACGCCGCGGTGGTGTATGGGATAGCGCGCACCGGCTGGAGCGTGCCGGGGGATTTTTCAAAGCCCGGATTGCTTATTGGTCATGAAGGGGGCGGAATGTACGCCCACTTACAGCAGGGAAAGATCAGCATCAAGGGCGATCTTGAGGTCGACGGGAAGGTCAGCGCCACCGGCGCAATGGATTCCGACGGGGAAATCACCGCAATGAAGCAATCGGCTCCGGTGAAGCTCTCAACGCATATACATCCGACCGGGGTCGGTCCGTCGGGGTCTCCGAATCCCGGATCATGAGGAACAGATATGGCGCTTAATAAGGCACAGCTTAAAAGCGATCTCCTGGCGATCTTCACCGATCTGTCACAGGGGAAAACGGCGTCCGCCGCGGCGGAAGAAATGGCGGATGCCATAGACGCGTTCGTTCGGACAGGCGAGGTTCCCGCCGGCATTCCCGTAACCGGTACGTGCCCCACGGGTGGGGTATCCGGCAGTACTTCGGGACCGGGGAGCATTATATGAAAACGCTCCTGCTGCAGGATGGCGATCTGGTTATCTCCGGAGGACGGTTCGTATGGCTATACGGGAGGGACGCCTGCAAACAACGGCTCGAATTATCGCTACGACTGGATCTGGGATCATGGTTTCTCAATCCGGACGCCGGTGTCGATTGGTGGGGTATATATGACGCGAAGTACGTATCCGACAGGCTGGTTCGATCCGAGGTTGAGAGGGTTATAAAGGCTGATCCCGAAGTTACCGCTCTGGAAAGCCTTACGATCGAATTCGAGAATAAAGAACGAAAATTACGTATCTCTTTTACAGTCGCGACTATTTACGGCACCGTAACGGGGGCGATATGAACTACGGCATTACCCCACAGGGATTCATCCGCAAACCATATTCAGCGATACTGCAGGAGCTGCAGGACCAGGCCAGACTCGGTGATTATTTCGGCCCCGACATTGATCTCTCCGATGCGAGCCCCATCGGAATCAGGATCAAGCTCGACGCATGGGCCATCGATCGTCAATGGGCTCTGGCGGAGGAGGTTTATTACTCTCTTTGGATAAATACGGCCGAGGGTGTTTCGCTTGATCGTGTGACACGGTTAGGATTTGTCAGCCGGGACCCCGCCCAGCATGCAATCGTTGTGCTTGAATTCGAAGGATTGGAGGGTTCCGTTATCCCTATCGGGTCGCAGGCCGAAACTGTCCAAAACATAGTATTTGAAACAATCGAGGAAAAAATTATTGATGCTTCCGGCATCGTCCATATCTATGCTCAATGCACTCAGTCGGGAACGACGGGAAATGTTCCGGCAGCCTCTATCACCTCCATCAAGACGCCTATATCCGGGGTCGACTCGGTGATCAATCCGGCGGCCGCCTCGGGAGGTCGTCCGCGCGAATCAGATCCTGAGCTTCGTTCTAGTTATGAAGACATGCCCGCATCGACCGGATCATCTATCGATGCCATACGGGGAATCGTGGCTGGCCTTCCGGGCGTCATCAATACAATTGCAAACGAGAATACGGGCAATACTGAGGACGCGAACGGATTGCCCCCGAGATCAATCGAGGTGGTCGTAATTGGCGGCATCGATACGGATATCGCCAACGCCATATTTACCAAGAAATCAGCAGGAATAGAGACGTTCGGCTCCACACTGGTTGTCGTGACAGATTCGCAGGGTCTTTCTCACAACATACGGTTTTCCCGCCCGACCGCGGCGAGCGTATATGTGACGTATGAGGTTGCAGCAAACAGTGAATGGTCGGCCGACAGCATCGCGATCATGAAGCGAAAGGCCATCGCCTATATCGGCGGCGTCGACGATCAATCGGTGGAATACAACGGCGTGGGCATCGGCGGGAGAATAGCCGCATGGAAGCTTATCGCCATACAGTCCGATGTCGGCGGTATTAACAATCTCACCGTAAAGCTGGGACGCGCGCCGGATCCTACGGACAGCGAAAATCTTACATTCCTGATTCGTGAATTTCCCAGGGCGGCCATGGCGAATATCGTGGTGAACGTGATATGAGCTATAATGATGATCTTCGCATTCTGCTTCCCGATTCAATTCTCAATATAAAACCGGGATCGAATAACTCCAAACTCTGGGGCCTATTCTCTACGCAGATGGACGCAATCGATCAACTCTTAGAGGATATGCGCCTGTTGCGCGATTTCATGTCGCAATCGGGCGTCGTTCTCGATCTCATCGGTGGTATCGTACGGGAGAAGCGCAATGGGAAGGACGATGCCAGCTACAGGATATATCTTGCGGTAGCGATCGTGAAGATGCTGTCCGACGGCTCCATTGATATTTTGAATGATATCGCGCGGTCGATCCTGGGAGATGACTACATCGGCATCCGCGAGCTTTATCCTTCTCAACAGGATCAGCCCTGGGCCACCGATCCGGAGTATCAATTCTGGCTCGACGGCACCTGGTGGCTTGGTGGAAGATATATGCTCTCCGGGAAAGTGTTTCAACCAGCATTCTTTGAATTACGGATCAACACCGCTACTGCGGAATCATTGAAATCGTATATAAAGAACATCCTCGACCACACGAAAGGCGGGGGAATCGCATACAGGATAAAGGAGGTTTGAGATGGCGTTCAATGGTGAGAAGACACGAGAATGGTTAAGCGGAAGCTCGCCCGGGACCGGGACTCCTGCGCTGGGGGAATTGTTTGATGCGGAGTTTGACAGGCTCTATGAAAATGACCGGTGCCTGAAAGATGGTTCCGGTATCGACGATGATGCAATAACATCGAGACACCTGGATGATGTCATTCAGATCGCAACCCTATCTGTTACTAATGATCCAGAAACCGGCGCAGGAGTAGGGAACCGAGATTATCTCGACGCGCGCTACCTCGAATCCCTCGGCCACGAGAACCTGGTCTACAATCCCCACCAGCAGTATATCCTCTGTGACACGCCCGGCAATCCCGACGGCTATATCTTCTCTTGCGACGGCACGGCACCGGCGATCGTTGAGGACGGGGACGGATCGGTGCGCATCACCGTGCCCTCTGATGCCACGATGATGATGTATAGCCAGAAGATCGACGAGGTGCCGGGGCTTCTCGCGCGCCTGCGCGGGAAACAGGTGTCGTTCCGCGTTGTGCTCAAGACGGCCGCCGCCGGCGCTGAGGTCGTCGTCGATGACGGCGTGGGGACCACGGTGCAGGCTGTTGCCGGGACCGGGAGCGAGGAGATTATCACCATTACCCGGTCGATCGACGCCTCCGCGACCATGGTCAAGATCGTGGTGCGGAAAACCTCTGCCGGAGGCACCATCAACATCTACCGGATAGAGGGCAACGTGGGATTCCGTGCGGTGCCGGGGCTGCCCTGCATCGTGAAATCCAATATAGGTGAGTACCGGAGCCTGCCGCGCGCGAAGGTCCCGGCGGGCCAGTTGCATCGCAACGGGGCATCGCTCAGCACGACAACGTATTCCAGGCTCTTTTCGGTGATCAAGTATGAGTACGGCGGGAGCGGCGGCAATTTCAACGTACCCGACTTCCGCGGATGGTTCGAGCGTGGTTGGGCCAACGGCCAGGCCACCGATCCGGACCGCGCCAGCCGTACCGATCGAGGGGACGGCACGACGGGTGATGCCGTGGGGACGGCGCAGTTGGATGCGATCATCCTCCATAAGCATAATGTCACAACACAAGGGTATTGGTGGGCGCAGGGGAATGCCGGAGCGGCGATGTTATGCTATTATAACATTTTAGGTAGCATTTCCCGGGATTCCGGAAATCCTCTGTCTGTGAACACCTCGACCGAGTCCCGCGCCCGCAACAAAAACGTCTTGATGACGATTGTATATGCATAGGAGGCAATTATGAAATTATACTATCCGGCAGGTACCACCCGCGAATACACCGGCACGCCCAAAGTCGCCGAGGTCTGTCAGCTCACCGGTGATCCAATTCTACCCGGCGCCGCATCGTGGACACTCCCTGTGTACGGCGAGAATGAGTGCGCCGTGCTCCGTAGCGACGGTACGTGGGAGATTGTCCCGGATTATCGGGGCGTGTGGTACGACAAAATCACCGGCGCCGAAACGCGGGTCACCGATCTGCGCGTCATTCCGGGCAATAACCTGACACGGAAAGCGCCGACTTGTCCGTTCGATCGGTTCGACGAGGCTGCCGGCGACTGGATATTTGACATCGCCCGCTATCGGTCGGCCCGCATCGATGAGGTGAGCGCAACATCGTTCGCTCGTCGCGGTGAACTTTTCCCGGATTATCGTCGGGACAATCTCATCGCCGGCATCGTCTACGACGAGCCGTACACGCTGGAAAATTATCGCGCAACGGTGGAGGCGTTCCGCGCAGAATATTACCGACTCAAGGCCGCCATCGAGGCGGCCGCCACACGCGCGGCCGTCGACTCCGTGGTGGCAGGGGCACAATGGCCGGATGAGATAGTAGAGGCGTAACTGCGTAGAAGCGAGCAGCCGGGGGTGCGCCAACACCCCCGACAACCCACGCGCGGACACGTGGATTACAGTAAACTGCTGCTCGATATAAATATCGATCAACTATTGAGGAGACATGAGATGAAAAGTCCGCTGGCGTACGTGGGTGGCAAAAGCAAGTTGGCACCGCAGATAGTCGACCTGATCCCCGATCATCAAGCATATTATGAGACATTCTTCGGCGGAGGATGGGTATTTTTCCGAAAGGAGCCAAGCCGGGTCGAGGTCATCAACGATCTTGATCGCGACCTGGTGGCGTTCTATCGAGTCGTTCAGAATCACCTCGAAGAATTCTCGAAGCAGTTCAAATGGCTGCTCTCATCGAGGGAATGGTTCGAGGACTGGAAACAACAGCTTGAGGGGCGTGGCCTCACCGATATCCAGCGAGCCGCTCGATACTATTATTTGCAGCGCCTCTGTTTCGGCGGCAAAGTTCGCGGTAGGACGTTCGGAGTTGCGGTCGATCGCCAGCCGCGGATCAACCTGCTCAGATTAGAGGAGGAACTCTCAGAGGTGCACCTCCGCCTGGTCAATACAACCATTGAATGTTTATCGTGGGAGGAGTTCATTCCGCGTTACGATCGTCCGGGAACCTTTTTCTATCTTGATCCTCCGTATTATTCCGAGCCGGTCTATAAGCATAATTTTCACAGCATAGAGGATTACGCTCGCCTGGCCACCCTGCTGTCACAGGTCAAAGGGCAATGGATTCTCAGCATTAACGACCACCCGGAAATTCGATCAGTTTTCAAGGCGTTCCATATCAAGCCGGTTCGCCTGAAATATACGGTTGGTCGGGATAATTCCATTGACGGCAGAGAGCTTCTTGTGACTAATTACAAGATATGAAGAGGGGCGGCCGGGCACACGCGAAATGGATTATAGTTCAGATTTAAGTGCGCACAGCATAATTCAGTTTTGCGCGCGTGTACCATTTTAAAGGGCTTTAGGCGCCCGTCCGGCGAACGCGAGCCCTCGGGGAAGATGAAGATGGAGCTCCCCTCGGCAAGGCGTTCCTCGGAATCGGCCATCATTTGCGCGATGCTCTCCTTGTCTCCCCTTCGAAGCTTGATGTAGCGGTTCATCACCATGTTCCAGCCGATGAGCGGGATTTTGAATATCTCGCTCTTGGACACCCACTTGAAGTGCACGTAAAGCCTGAAGAGCACAAGGATGTCGAGCTGT
>Ga0116172_10001600_pt1 | contig 20719 bp, 16 predicted proteins | sample AD_UKC083_MetaG_FD_89799 | JGI IMG/M metagenome (GOLD analysis project Ga0116172, IMG submission 89799) | Active sludge microbial communities of municipal wastewater-treating anaerobic digesters from USA - AD_UKC083_MetaG | ecosystem: Engineered > Bioreactor > Anaerobic > Digestate | place: USA... | reverse complement strand
TTATTCCTTTTTCGGAATTAACGCTCTACTCTTTATTGTACTACTTAAATTGTACTTCTTCTTTCAATATGTCAATGAGCTTTTCTCTTTCCCCCTTCTCTTCCGAAAGGGGCTGCAAAGATAAGGGTTTTATTTTTTCTTCTCCAAATATTCCTGCAAATATTTTTACTTTTTCCCTTCTTTTTTTGTTATTTCACACAAAATCAGCGAGAAAATTTTCACAAAAATAATGCCTATATTTGCTGCTCAGATTCAAATAACGAGATTCCTTGTATGCAAAAAAAAATCCTGGTGGTGATTCCCACCTATAACGAGATTGAGAATGCGGAAAAGATTGTCAGAAAAGTATTTTCCCTGGAAGACGGATTTCATATACTTATAGTTGATGACGGATCGCCCGACGGTACTGCAGAGGTAATCAGGAGGTTACAGCCCGATTTTCCCGGACGTTTGCACATGCTGGAAAGAAAAGGGAAGCTGGGACTGGGAACGGCATACATTACCGGTTTTAAGTGGGGCCTTGAGAACGGCTACGATTATATAATAGAAATGGATGCCGATTTCTCGCACAATCCCGATGACCTGCCCCGCCTTTACCGGGCATGTGAACTGGGAGCAGATACCTCTATCGGCTCCAGATACTGTAAGGGCATTAGCGTTATCAACTGGCCCATTGGACGCGTAATTATGTCTTATTACGCATCGACCTTTGTGCGGACCGTCCTTGGAATGCCTGTGTATGACTGTACAGCCGGATTCATTTGCTACCGGAGAAAAGTGCTCGAAGCTATTGCTCTTGAGAATATACGAATGAAAGGCTACGGGTTCCAGATAGAAATGAAATACAACGCGTACAAGCTGGGCTTCAAGGTGGTTGAAGTCCCCATCATTTTTGTAGACAGGACCGAAGGCACATCCAAAATGAGCAGCGGCATTTTTGGCGAGGCATTCTGGGGCGTGATAAAGATGCGTTTCCGTAAAATCCGGCGTGGTAATCAGAACATATAATGCGCACACTTATTACCAATGTAACAATGGTTAACGAAGGCGTTTGTTTTAACGGATGCCTTCTCATAAATGATCTCTATATAGAGAAAATATTTCAGGAACCCGAGGCTCTGGAAAACGCACGGCTTTTTTCCCCGGAACCCGATGTGACGGTAGACGGGACCGGTTTGATCCTTATTCCTGGAGTTATTGACGACCAGGTCCATTTCCGTGAACCGGGACAACCGGCCAAAGGCTCCATTAAGCAGGAAAGCCGGGCAGCTCTGCTTGGAGGCGTCACTTCCTTTATGGATATGCCCAACAACAATCCGCCGGCAATAACGGCTGCTTTGTTGAAAGAAAAATATTCCAGGGCAGCCCGGACCTCGTATATAAATTACGGTTTCTACCTGGGCGCTACAAACGGGAATGCGGGGGAAGTAACCGCTTCGCCCCCCACGGGCTGCGGACTTAAAATTTTTATGGGTTCCTCCACAGGAAATATGCTGGTAGACGATCCCATTGCACTTGAAACATTTTTCAGGGACTACAAAGGGATCATTGCTACACATTGTGAAGAAGAAACGATAATCCGTCATAACCTGCAGCAGGCTAAGGAGCAATACGGAGAACACATTCCCGTTAAAATGCACCCGATAATCAGAAGCCGTGAAGCCTGCATTGCCTCTACGCGGAAAGCAATTGAGCTGGCTACCCGGTTTGGTACCCGCCTGCACATTTTACATATTTCCACCAAAGAAGAGGTGGCATTAATCCAGGAGGCAGCCATACGGAATCCGCAAATCACCGGTGAAGTCTGCGTACATCATTTATGGTTTTCAGACGGGGATTACACTAAAATGGGCAACCTAATCAAATGCAATCCGGCCATTAAAACCATGGAAGATCGCGAAGCACTCAGACAGGCAGTGGCAAGAGGAATTATCGGGGTCATCGGTTCGGACCATGCGCCGCATACATTAGAAGAGAAACAGGCTCCTTACCTGAATGCCCCATCGGGATTGCCTCTTGTTCAACACTCACTGCAAATGATGCTTGAGTTATACGATAAAGGTCTGTTTACACTACCCCGGATAGTGGAAGGACTTTGCCACGGTCCGGCAAGAGTTTTCGGACTTAGCCGGAGAGGTTTCTTAAAGGAAGGATACTTTGCCGATCTGGTTTTGATTGACCCTGCGCATGGTATGACTGTTACCAAAGAATCCCTGGCATATACCTGCGGGTGGAGTCCGCTGGAAGGCCATACTTTCTCCAATACTATAAGGAGCGTATACATTAACGGCCAGCTGGCTGCAGAAAACTCCCGGATATCCCGCAAACCCCATCCCCTTCCCGTTTCATAACCCTTCTATGATCAGCAAAAGAGTCTCTGTTTATCTGATGATATGCACCGCAGTGGCCTTGTGGGGCCTGTCTTTTATCTGGACCAATCAGCTGCTGGTATACCACATTCCTGTATTTACGCTCATTTTCACACGCCTGGTGCTGGCGGCAGTTGTAATGCTGCTTATTGGAAAGATCGGAAAAAGAATTCAACCCGTAAAGAAGAAAGATATCAAATGGTTCATACTGCTGTCCACTCTGGAACCATTTATCTATTTTATTGGAGAAACATTTGGCATGAAGTTTACGGCCAGCCCGAGTCTGAGTTCGGTCATTATTTCAAGCATTCCTATTTTCGGGTTGCTGGCCGGCATTGCATTCTATAAAGAAAAAGTGACTGTTGCCAATATCCTGGGCATTATAGTTACTTTACCCGGTCTTTTCCTGGTTGTTTTCGGGAAATGGGATTTCACGCTGGGAGCCGCCCACGGCCTGCCGGGCACTAACCTCCAGGCGGGCATTTTGTTACTTTTTTTGGCCGTTTTTTCTGCTGTTGGTTATTCTGTTGTGGTAAAAAAAATAGCTGCGGATTATTCTCCTTTTACCATTACCATGTATCAGCACGGTCTGGGAGCTGTCTATTTTTTGCCTTTTGTACTTTCATATGATATCCGGAACGGAACCCTGTCCCATATCACTTTTGGCTGGAACTTCTGGTATCCTGTATTGATGCTTGCCATCTTCTGCTCGGGAATTGCCTTTGTCTTTTTTATAACCTGTATAAAAGAGCTGGGCGTATCAAAGGCCAGCACATTTAATGCCCTCATTCCTATAATAACGGCCGGGGTGTGTTTTATTATGGGTATCGAGACGTTTAAACCGGTTCAACTGGCCGGAATCATTATTGTGGTAACGGGAGTAATCCTTTCTCAGTCGCGTTCCAGGCGAAGCTGAATCCGGTTGCGTTCCCGGTCTATTTTAATAACCTTCACCTTTACATGTTCATGTAACTTTAACACTTCCAACGGATTGCTTACGTATTTGCTGCCCATCTGAGAGACATGCACCAGACCGTCCTGTTTTATACCTATGTTAACAAAAGCCCCAAACCCGGTAATGTTACTCACAATGCCCGGAAGGACCATACCTTCTTTCAGGTCATCAATGGTATTTATGCTTTCATCAAATTCGAGTACTTTTATGATCGTCCGGGGATCGCGTCCCGGCTTATCCAGCTCGGCCATAATATCTTTTAACGTCGGTAATCCTATTTGCCCGGTGACATACCGAGACAGGTCCACACGTTGCCTGGCTACCGCATCGGAAACCAGCGCGTCTTCCGTTATGCCCAGGTCCTGTGCCATGCGGTGCACCACGGGGTAACTTTCGGGATGTACTGCCGTATTATCCAGAATGTTTTCAGCTCCGGGAATACGCAAAAAACCGGCACACTGTTCAAAGGCCTTATCTCCCAGGCGTTTCACGTTCCTTAATTCTTCCCTGGCTCTGAAAGGACCGTGTTCAGACCTGTAATCTACAATATTTTGTGCCAGCTGGGGCCCGAGTCCGGATACGTAGGTAAGTAACTGCTTACTGGCCGTATTCAGGTTAACGCCTACGTGGTTGACGCAAAATGCTACGGTCTGATCAAGGCTTTCTTTCAGAAGGGTCTGATTGACATCGTGCTGATATTGACCTACTCCCAACGATTTAGGATCTATCTTTACTAATTCTGCAAGAGGGTCCATCAAACGTCGTCCAATAGATACCGCTCCCCTGACAGTCACATCGTATTGGGGAAATTCTTCGCGGCCCAAAGCCGAGGCGGAATAAACACTGGCTCCGTCTTCACTTACCGAATAAATCTGGAGTTTTCGCGAAAAAGCGATCTTCTTCAGGAATTGTTCCGTCTCCCTGCCCGCCGTACCATTTCCCACGGCAATCACGTCTATTTTATACGCCTCGGTTAATTGCGTGAGTTTTCTCATTGCCACACTACGCTCATTCTGAGGAGGATGAGGATATATGGTGTCGTTATGGAGTAAATTTCCCTGGGCATCGAGGCATACGATTTTACAACCTGTACGAAAACCCGGATCGATGGCCAGCATCCTTTTCTGACCCAAAGGAGGAGCCAGCAACAACTGCCTGAGATTGCTGCTGAAGACCTTAATGGACTCTATGTCGGCTTTTTCTTTATTTGTATTGATTACCTCGTTTTCAACAGAAGGATGAATAAGCCGCTTATAGGCATCGGCAAACGCCGTCTTCACCTGATACAGGCTACCTGACTCTCCGGAAGGAAAAGAATAAGATATTCTTGCCGGCAGGCATGTCCTTTCCACTTCCCCTATAGCTTTATCTGTATCGGGCTCGAGTTTCATAGAAATAATGCCTTCCGAACGGGCTCTTAGAATCGCCAGCAACCGGTGAGAAGGAATGGTCCGTATACGCTCCGAAAAATCGAAATAATTGCTATATTTTATTCCTTCCTCCTCTTTTCCTTTCTGTACCGAGGCCGAGATAACGCCTTCTTCCTGATACAACCTGCGGAGTCTCTGCCGGAGGACGGCGTGTTCGCTCGCCTGCTCGGCTATTATATCCCTGGCGCCAGCCAGCGCTTCCTCGGTCGTTTGCACTTTGTCCGAGAGATATGGTCTGGCCAGTGCCTGGCAATTCCGGGGATCGAGTGCAAAAATTATTTCCGCTAACGGGCCGAGGCCTTTTTCCCGGGCGATACCCGCACGGGTTCGTCTTTTGGGACGGTATGGCAGATACAGGTCTTCCAAAAGATTCATCTGCCAGCAATTTTCAATGGAAGTGCGCAGTTCGGGAGTCAGTTTATCTTGTTCCTCAATGGATTTTAGAATGGCAGCCCTTCTTTTTTCCAGCTCTTCGTAACCTGTCCACAAGGTTTTTACCTGGGCAATCTGCACCTCATCGAGGCTCCCGGTAGCTTCCTTGCGGTACCGGCTAATAAAAGGTATGGTTGACCCTTCCCTGAGCAGCGATACGGCATGTTCCACCTGCCAGTCCTTTACGTGAAGTTCCCTGGCGATAAGAGATATGTGCGTTTTATTCATGAGACACCTGTGATAATTGTTCCCGGTAGGCCGAAAATATTCTGGATTTGGAAACGAAGCCCTGATAGCGGTATTCATCGTCCAGGACTGGAAGGTTCCACGCTCCTGATGACTCGAATTTTTTCATAACACTGTCCATCCTTTCATCTATCATAATATGTTCCGGAGGCCTGTGCATGAGTTCATACACGTAAACCGAGTTATAGTTTTCTTTGCGGAACATAATGGGACGGATATCATCCAGAGTAACTATACCTTTAAGGGCTCCTTTCTCGTCAATTACAGGAAAGATATTTCGCCGGCTTTTCTCTACCTGCTGCAAAAGCTGTTCCAATGTATACTGAGGCATAACCGTAAGAAAATCACGCTCAATAACTTCGGAGGTCTTAAGCAGGGTGAGCACAGCCTGATCGCTGTCGTGAGTGAGTAACTCGCCGGATTGGGCTATACGTTTGGTATAAATTGAATAGGGTTCAAAATTCCTGATGGTGGCGTACGAACAGACAGAAGTTACTATTAAAGGCACAAGCAAACCATACCCGCCGGTTACTTCCGCAATAAGAAAAATGGCCGTCATAGGAGCCTGCATGACGCCTGCCATAAGCCCGGCCATCCCTACCAATGCAAAATTGGCTTCGGGCAATGCCGAAAAACCACTTAAATTAATAACCCGTGCCACTATAAAGCCCAGGATGCCACCCATAAACAAAGTAGGCCCGAAAGTGCCGCCCACTCCTCCGCCGGCATTGGTGAAAGACATGGCAAAAACTTTAACAAACAATACGGCTGTAAAGAAAAGAGGGATATACCAAACGTTTTTGTTTAGAGAACCGTAAAGCAGACTGCCTATCGCCCCCTCCACATTATTATTTAATAGGGCGATGAGTGACGAATACCCTTCCCCGTACAAAGGAGGCAGAACCAGAATCAGGACCCCCAGCGCCACGGCACTGAATGCCCAGCGCGTATAGACATTTTTTATCTTTTTTATTCTGCCCTCCAAAAAGAGCGTTGTCCTGGTAAAATACAGACTCACAAATCCACATACAATACCCAATAAAAGATAATAAGGAATGTTTTTTATAGAAAAAAGTTCGGGAGAGCTGACAAAACTCACTTCGGTACCCAGTAAGAGCGAGGATACGACCGTTGCCGTAACGGTCGATACAAGTAACGGGAGAATAGATCCCATGGTAAGATTGAACAGCAGGATCTCAAGACAAAAAAGCACACCGGCCAAAGGCGCTTTAAAAATACCCGCAATACCAGCCGCCGCACCGCAGCAAACCAGCAGCGTCACACTTCTATAGTTCAGCCCCAGTTTACGTCCCACATTGGAACCTATTGCCGCACCGGTATAAACGATGGGAGCTTCGGCACCTACGGAACCTCCAAAGCCAATGGTCAGAGCACTGGCAAGCAAAGAAGAATAGCAGTTATGAGGCTTAATAACCGATTTGTCTCTTGAGATAGATTGCAATACCCTGGTGACACCGTGAGAAATGGAATCTTTTACCACATATCTCACAAAAACCAGGGTAACAAGCATGCCCAGCCCCGGCAACAGGAAATACGTCAGACTTTCGGTCTGAATGTTTACATGAGAAGTAAGAAGATCTTTAATATAATGAATGGAGACTTTCAGCAAAACAGCGGCCAGACCGCTGAAAAGCCCGATGATCAGAGCAAGAACCAGTAAAAGGGTAGACTCGGGCCACTGCCTAATCTTCGTCCATATCTTCTTCTGCATCTGCAAAATTTGAGTCCTCAGTGTCGGGGAATTCAGCTCCATCATCGTCCCCAGCCAGATCGTCACTACCTCCAAAGATATCTTTTTCCACCTCGTCGTAATCGTCTATCTTAACTTCTACTTTAACAAGATATATTGCATCGGGAATTTCAAGTGTAACAGCATAGAAAAAAGAGCCGTCGGCTTTATCCACCTTCATGATATCTTCCATATAATCTGCATATCCGCGGGGATACTTCTCCTTCCAAATATCCATTAGTTGGGGAGTCATGTTTGAATAGCTGATTGCCAATCTCTTTTTTGTGGTCAGGGGCTTATGAGCCGGAGTGTTTTTTATCGTCATCTTCGCAAAAACAAATTCAGAATTGAGCTGCAATAATACAACATTTTTTTAATTCCAAATTACATCTTTTCGGGTAAAATAATACCAAGGATATTCATTGACAATTCAAGGAGCTTTGCCACCTGCTTTAACAGCACCAGCCGCTGTGCTCTAACACACTGATCTTCTTCCTTTAGCACAGATGTCTCATGGTAATACTGGTTGAATTCCTTAGCGAGCTCAAAGCAGAAATTGGCTACCTGCGCGGGAGAATAAGCGACGCCTGAATCCTTGATCACCTGAGGATATTGCGTCATCAGTTTAACAAGTCTTAACTCTTTTTCTATCATTGGCTTGTCACACATTTCGGGTTGATAACCCAATTCAATGGCCTTGCGCAATATGGAACAGATGCGGGCGTAAGTATATTGTATAAATGGACCTGTATTGCCATTAAAGTCAATTGATTCCCGCGGATCAAACAACATGGTTTTCCTAGGATCGACCTTGAGGATAAAATACTTTAAGGCCCCCATACCTAGCGTTTCAAAAAGGATTGTCTGTTCCCCGGGGGTCATGTCTTCCAGTTTCCCCAGCTCAAGTGACGTTTCACGGGCTGTTATCACCATATTGTCCATCAAATCATCGGCGTCAACTACCGTTCCTTCTCTTGACTTCATCTTCCCCTCCGGAAGCTCAACCATCCCGTAAGAAAGGTGAATGATGTTTTCTGCCCACGGAAAACCCAGCTTTTTAAGTATGAGTTTCAGTACCTGAAAGTGATAATTCTGTTCGTTTCCTACAACATATATCTGCGAATCAAAACGGTATTCATCATAACGTCTGGCAGCAGTTCCAAGGTCCTGTGTCATATATACAGATGTGCCGTCTGACCGTAGCAATAATTTTTGATCCAGCCCGTCCGGGGTAAGGTCACACCAGACCGAACCGTCGTCTTTCCTGTAAAAAACACCTTTTTTTAAACCTTCCGCCACTAATTCCTTTCCAAGAAGGTAGGTTTCTGATTCATAATAGGTCTTATGAAACGAAACTCCCATTCTTTTATATGTAGACTCAAAGCCGTCATAAACCCATCCGTTCATGGTTTTCCACAGGGACAGGATCTCAGAATCGCCCTGTTCCCATTTTACCAGCATCTCCTGTGCCTCTTTCATAAGGGGAGCCTCGCGTTCTGCTATTTCCTGTTCCATCCCCCCGCGCATCAGCTGCCTGACCTGCTCTTTGTACTCTTTGTCAAAACGAACGTAGTAATCGCCTACCAGATGGTCGCCTTTCATTCCCGTAGAAGCGGGAGTCTGGCCGTTCCCGTATTTTTGCCAGGCAAGCATGGATTTACAAATATGTATTCCCCTGTCGTTAACCAGATTCACTCGTATAACCCTGTGACCATTGGCTTCCATAAGCCGGGAAACCGACCAGCCCAGAAGATTATTTCTGACATGCCCAAGATGAAGCGGCTTGTTTGTGTTTGGAGAAGAAAATTCTATCACAATGGTTTTACCCGAGTCAGACGCGAAGCCGTATTCACGGGATCGTTCAATCTCTCTGAGTTGATCTTTCCAGTATTCAGAAGACATTTTCAGATTCAGAAAACCTTTGATCACCTGGAAACTCTCAATTCTGGATTCATTGGCAAGCATCCATTCCCCAATGGCCTGTCCCGTCTGTTCGGGAGACTTCCTGCTAAGCTTAAGTAAGGGGAACATTACTGCCGTCAAATCTCCTTCAAATTCTTTTCTCGTTGCCTGTACTTGCAACATTTCTTTTTGAGGCTCAACGCCATAAACAGCATTCACGGCTTTTTCCAGTGAATGTATAATTATTTCTTCCAACATCATTTTTGAAAATATTTTTTGGCGGCAGTACGAACTCTGGGCGATAATAGTAACATGGTAAATACCGTACAAAAAGCCATAAAGGCATAGGCTATGTCAATAATATCCACTACAGCAGTCAGAGGAATCATGGCTCCCAGGATCAGAGTGGCCAGAAACAGGTAATTATAATAATGTGCTTTATCGGCTCCAAAAAGAAAATTTGTGCACTTGGTGCCGTAATATGAATAGGAGAACATAGTCGAAAAAGCAAAAATAATGGCTACTGCCATCAAAAGATAACTTCCCCAACCGGGGATGGATCTTTCAAAAGATTCCATAACCAACTGCATCCCCTGCATATTGGTAACCGAATATTCTGCATTTATAAGCACAGCCAATGCCGTGAGTGTACATACCACCCCCGAATCAATGGAAGGAGCAATCATGGCAACCAGTCCTTCCCGCACAGGTTCACTATTTCTGGAAGCACCGTGCATCATGGAAGCCGTTCCCACACCCGCTTCATTAACAAAAGCAGCCCTTCGGGCTCCAATAACAATAACCGAACCGGCAAGTCCACCCGCACCAGCCTTTAGGGAAAAAGCGCCTTCAAAAATGGAAGCAAATACATGGGGTACTACCGGAAGATTCGTCAAAATAATATATGCTACCAATAAAAAATAAAAAAGAACCATAACCGGAACAATCCGGGTGGCTACTTTTCCTATCCGTTTGATGCCTCCCAGCACAACCAGGGAAACAATAAAAGCGATGCAGACGCCAACAATCAGACGAAGCCAGACGGTATTCTCCACTCCGGCAGGGGTAAATATCACAGTCTGCAATGCTTCTGTTAGTTGATTTGCCTGCATTAAACAGAAGGTGCCTATCATTCCGAATACAGAAAACAACACAGCCAGCGGTTTCCATTTATTACCCAATCCCTGGGTAATCATATACATGGGACCACCCTGTAATTGACCGGCGGAATCACGACCCTTGAACATAACAGATAAAGTGCCTTCAAAAAATTTGGTAGCCATGCCAACACAGGCGCTCACCCACATCCAAAAAATCGCACCCGGTCCGCCCATCGTCAGGGCAACGGCCACGCCCGAAATGTTCCCCAATCCTACAGTCGCCGCAATAGCAGAAGACAAGGCCTGGAAAGAGCTGATCTGACCATCGGCTTTATCATCTTTTATCCGAAGGCTCTTAAGTGCCCTGGCATAATAACGGAAAGGTACAAACCGGGAATAAATAAGGAAAAAGAGTCCTCCACCTATGAGCGTAATGAACAAAGGAATATTCAGCCAGGAACTGAAAGAATGTAGAGCGCTGCCTATTGTTTCCAACATAGGCTATCCCAGATAAGCTTTCAGGAGTTTGCTGCGAGCACTGTGGCGTAAACGACGTATGGCCTTTTCCTTTATCTGACGTACGCGCTCACGGGTAAGTCCGAATTCTTCACCAATCTCTTCCAGTGTCATTTCCTGTATACCAATTCCAAAGAAATACTTAACAATATCTCTTTCTCGCTTGGACAAAGTAGATAATGCCCGCTCAATTTCTTTATTCAGGCTTTCGTTCACCAGTCCGCGGTCAGCGTTCGGGGAATCGTTATTCACCAGGACGTCAAGCAGGCTGTTATCTTCTCCGTCGATAAAAGGGGCGTCAACAGAAACATGACGGCCCGACACCCTGAGAGTATCGGAAATTTTTTCGCTGGGGATATCGAGGATCTCGGCCAATTCTTCGGGAGAAGGTACCCGTTCGTGCTCCTGTTCGAATTTTGAAAGAGCCCTGTTGATCTTGTTCAGTGAGCCTACCTGATTCAAAGGCAGACGTACAATACGGCTCTGCTCAGCAAGGGCCTGAAGAATGGATTGCCTGATCCACCATACGGCATATGATATAAATTTAAACCCGCGGGTTTCGTCAAACTTTTCTGCGGCTTTAATAAGCCCCAGGTTTCCTTCGTTTATAAGGTCGGGCAGACTTAAGCCCTGATTTTGGTATTGTTTGGCAACAGACACAACAAATCTCAAATTCGCCCGTGTTAGTTTTTCCAATGCATCCTGATCTCCTTTTCTGATCTTTTGCGCCAATTCAACTTCTTCTTCTACTGAAATAAGGTCTTCCCTTCCGATTTCCTGCAAGTACTTGTCTAGCGAAGCACTTTCTCTGTTGGTAATCGATTTTGTGATTTTTAGTTGTCTCATGCTATATATACGGTTACTAAAACTGCCCTCTTATACGTAAAAGGGCAGTTTTAGTTTCAAAAAATGTTAAAAAGAAGCAATTTAATTGCCTAAAGCATAATAATAGACTGAGCCATCGGGATATTTACCTTCAATTAGGGCCCCTCTCTGGTTCCCGTGAACGGATGCAGCCAGTTCCTGAACACTCGATACGGGTTTTTGGTTCACGTGAGTGATGACAAATCCTTTCCGTATTCCCGCATCTTTCATTTTACCTTCACCAACAGACATAACTTCTATACCCGTGCGGATTTTCAGTTTGTCTTTCAATTCCTTACCCACAGGACGCAATTGCGCCCCCAGAAAATTGGAAATATCTCCGGATTCTTTAACAATCTCGGTATTACCGGACTGATTCTGAAGGGTAGCCGTAACGGTAACCTCTTTATCCCCTCTGAGTAACACCAGGGTAACTTTCTCACCCGGACTGAGCCTGCTGATCTGTTCCTGCACGGCCGTTCCTGAATTCACGGCTACATCGCCCACCTTGATAAGAATATCGCCTTCCTTCACTCCGGCCTTATGAGCAGCTCCGTCGGCTGTAAGCTCGTTAATGTATACGCCTTTGATCTCTTTCAGATTTTTTTCCTTTGCCAGGTCTCCGGTTACATCCTGCATGGTAATACCCAGCAGTGCACGTTGTACGGTACCGTACTTACGGATATCGGCGACTACCTTCTGAGCGATACTGCTGGGGACGGCAAAGGAGTACCCCGAGTATGATCCCGTGCGGGTAGCAATGGCAGTGTTTATTCCAACAAGTTCCCCGGTGGCATTGACCAGCGCTCCGCCCGAATTTCCCGGGTTAACGGCAGCATCGGTCTGGATAAAGGCTTCAATCTTAAATTCACCCGTATACGATGGGAGCGCGCGTCCTTTGGCACTCACGATACCCGCCGTAATGGTGGAACGCAATTCATACGGATTGCCAATGGCTATAACCCACTGCCCGAGACGAAGGTCGTCCGAATTTCCGAATTTCAGAAAAGGCAGCCCGGATCCGTCTATTTTAAGCAAAGCAACATCCGTTGCAGGATCAGATCCAATAACACGTCCGGCAAATTCACGGTTATCATCGAGGGTCACCTGTACTTCATCGGCGCCGTCAATCACATGATTGGCAGTAACAATATATCCGTCTGACGAAATAATAACGCCCGATCCTGAACCTATTTGATCACGGGGCTGCATATCGGGATTGCCATATCCGAAGAAAAAATCAAAGAAACTTTGAGGTCCCTGTTGTATCTGGCCCCGTTTTACAACTTTTACATGAACAACGGCTTTAACACCCGTTTCTGCAGCATACGTAAAATCAGGATAAAGCACTTCGGGTAACGATACTTGTTGCACGATAGCTTCTCTGTTTTCAGTGTCATACACCTGGGCCTTATTCTGGCCCTTTCCCGTAAAATAATTTACTGTCAGAGTAGTACCTACGCTAACAACGGCAGTCAACAAAATAATAAGAGCAATTTTCTTTTTCATATCTCTTTAATCTCTTAAATTTGTAAAAATACTATAGCCCTTAATAACTCAAATTTCATACCAAATAGATGAAACTGACATTTTGTAAATATCACGGTGCAGGAAACGATTTCATTATTATTGATAACCGTTCCGGTGAATATACGCTTGATAACAGACAGATCGCACTCGTTTGCCACCGCCGTTTTGGCATAGGCGCAGACGGGCTTATGCTTCTGGAATCGGCAGAGGCTCCCTATGGCTTTGCCATGCATTTTTATAACTCAGACGGCTATGAAGGAACCATGTGCGGGAACGGCGGGCGATGCATTTCTGCCTTTGCAGACAGATTGGGTATAGACAACCTTCTTTTTACCGCCGTCGACGGGCCACATAAAGCGATCGTGCTGGACCGCAAAGACAATGTTTCAATCATAAAACTGCAAATACGCGATGTTCCTGAGATCAAAACCTACGACACCGACAGCTACATAGTCAACACGGGTTCACTTCACCTGGTAAAGTTCGTAAAGGATGTGCAAAACACCGATGTATTCGGCGAGGGAAAATACTGGCGTTCCCACAAAGACTTTGGAACGCACGGAATCAACGTGAATTTCGTTGAGATTCTGGATAACGGATGCCTCTTTGTTCGCACTTTCGAGCGGGGCGTAGAAGACGAAACCTGGGCCTGCGGGACCGGGTCCACCGCATCGGCTATTGCAGCCGGTATTTATACCGGGAACGGTCTTACTCATTGGGATATTCAGACCAAGGGAGGAAATCTGCAGGTAGATTACGAGCCGCATAACGGGACTTTCAGGAACGTAATGCTGTCCGGGCCCGCTGCCTTTATTTTCCGGGGCGAGGCGGAAATATAGCACTGCCTATGCGTACCATGGTACTTCCTTCTTCTATGGCCAGACGATAATCAGATGACATACCCATAGAACAATGGGCAAAATGTTCCTTCCCTTCATACCGACCCCGTTTAAGTTGCTCAAATAAAATTCTGAGCGATCTGAACTCCGTGCGTACACGTTCCGTTTGGGAAGTCAAAGTGGCCATTCCCATGAGGCCGCAAATCCGGACGTTTGGTAAAAAGGCAGGCACCGAGGCCAAATTCACGGGTTCAAAACCCTGTTTTGTATCTTCCAAAGCAATATGCACCTGAAGCAGGACATCTTGTATGATTCCCAATTTTTCTGCCTGATTCTGAATGGCAGTAAGCAGGCTCAGGCTGTCCACAGAATGAATAAGCACTGCATTGCCTACCACAAACCTTACTTTGTTTGTCTGTAAATGTCCAATAAAATGCCACCGGACATCAGGCGGCATCAGAGGCATTTTTTGCACCATTTCCTGAGGGCGGTTTTCGCCAAAATCACGCTGTCCGGCCAAATAAGCTTCCTTCAGGAATGCTACCGGCTGGAACTTGGATACCGCAATAAGAGTGACTTGTGGCGGTATTTCTTCATGAATTTGTCTAAGCCGCTGAGCTATCATTATCGCCTTCTGGACTGTTGCTGCTGGGCGCGCTGCATTTCCTCGAGTCGTTGCTGAAATTTGGATTTTTTGACTACCGGAGCTTTCTCTGCTTTTTCCTTAAGTTGTTTGTACAGCTTTTCTTCATTCACAAAGAATTTCTGAATGATAAAGGTCTGCAGCATGGTAATCAGGTTGGAAAGCAGGTAATAATAACTTAGCGCGGCGGAAAGGTTATTACAAACGGCCAGCATCATTATAGGCATTACGTAGAGCATCATACTCTGCATACCGGGCATCTGCTGGCTGGACGCCTGCTGTTTCATGTTCATCTTGGAATAGAAGAACATGGAGAGCGCCATTAACAGGGCAAAAAGGCTGACGTGATCGCCGTAGAGAGGAATTTTGAAAGGAAGATCAAGAATGGAATCATAACCGCTCAGATCATCTGCCCAAAGAAACCCTTCCTGTCTTAATTCTATAGATCCGGGGAAGAAGCGGAACATAGCGAAAAGGATAGGCATTTGCAATAACATGGGCCAGCATCCTCCCATAACACTTACTCCTGTCTTCTTGTAGAGTGCCATGGTCTCCTGCTGTTTCTTCATGGCATCTTCTTTCTTGGGATACTTGGCGTTGATCTTGTCTATCTCGGGCTTAAGCACTCTCATTTTGGCAGAAGACATATAAGACTTGAGCGTAAAAGGAGTGATTATAAGCTTAATGAAGATAGTCATCAGCAATATGATAAGGCCGAAGTTGGCCATATACCTGTTCAGGAAGTTAAACGTGGGAATAATCAGAAAACGGTTTATCCAGCTAACCAGTGCCCCTCCCATGGGAATTATCTTCTCGAACGAACGGTCATAGGACTTAAGGGCATAATAACCATTGGGGCCGAAATAGAACTGAAGGGGAATGCTTTGATCTGCAGCTACCTGGTAAGGCAACTGCATAATGGCCTGGCAGTTTATAAGCAGCGTATCCGGGTTTTCCGGTTCATAAAAACGGAACGAAATATCACCGCCAAGGAAATTATTGTCAGAGATAAGAATGGCAGAGAAAAACTGTTGCTGGAAAGCCACCCATTCGGTTTTGGTCTTTAGGGATTCCTTCGCATCTGATTTTCTAAGTCCAAGATTTTCAACATCTTTTGTATTTGGGAATTTATATGAAACAGTTGAATAATTTTTTTCGTTGGCAAATCCTTTCTCAAGCTGACGTATATCCACGTTCCAGTCAAAATCTAACTGTGTTACATTCTTGGGGATAAACCCGTCCATACCCACCATACGAACATCCATTTTTAGCAGGTAGGAATCTTCTTCCAGGAAATAGGCGTACTGAATATAGGCATTTTCACTAAAATACAGAGTGAATGTTTGAATTTTATTATCCTGGACCGATTCGGGAATAAAATAAAAATCGGATGTTTTTATCTGTTGACCGGCAAAAACATTTAAGGACAAATGGTTGTTATGACCTTCAAAAATAATGAGGCTGTCGCCGCTGTAAGTTTTGAAACCTTTTATCCGGACACTGTACGGCTGCCCTCCTTTGTTGGTAAAAGTAACGGCTATTTTATCGTTTTCAAGCGTATAAAACTGCTCACTGCCCAAACCGGCCTGATTCAGGAATGAATTTGTGTATATGTCACCAGTTTGGGGAGGCACAAGACCGGATACAGATGACGAGTCCGGCTGAAACACCGGACTAACATTTTTATCTGCCTGTTCAATGGCTTTCTGAGCCTCTACGTACGCAATGGAATCCTGTACGAATTGTTCTCTTTGTCTTTCCTTGGTTACCTTGGAATTAAAGAAACTGAAACCAAGGAGGATTGCGCCAATAAGCAATATTGCCCATATAGTGTTTTTATCCATAAAAAGTTCTAATTATTGGATTCTCCCTGTTTGTCAAAAGTCCTGATTTTTTCTTCCAGCTGGGCAAGCTCCTGTCTTGCTTCTTCAATTTTCCTGCGGGTGTCGGCCAGAATCTTATCTGCAGTTTTTGATTTGGCAAAGAATCCCATATTATTTTCCCATACGGTAATATCCGATTCCAACTGACGGAAACGCTGAATGAGCTTGTCGCGACCGTTTCTGGTATCATCCGATTTTCCGCGGTTATTTCTGTAGGAACCTCTTCTGTCCGAACCCTGCGAACGGAGGTCCCCAAAATGTTTATCCATGAAAGCTTTATAGGCAGCCTGAACACGGTCCTTTTCCTTTATGGGAACAAAACCAATGGCGTTCCATCTGGTTTGTAGATCCCTGAGTGCACCTGCCAGATCCTGAACGGTTTGGTTATCGAAAGCGTCCATTTCTTTGAGAAGCGCTTCTTTAGCGGCCAGATTTTCTTCATAGGAAGAGTCCATGCCGGAGAAATGTTTGGCCCTGCGGGTAAAGAATTCATCGCAGGCAGCACGGAAACGTTTCCATACCACTTCTGCCTGTTTCCGGGGAACCGGCCCAATTTCTTTCCATTGCTTCTGCAGATTGATCAGCTGATCTGTGGTTTTACGCCATTCCTCGCTCTTGTTAATGGCCTCGGCCTGTTCGCACAAAGCAATTTTCTTGGCCATATTTTCCTGCATCTCGTTCTTGAAAGAAGCATAGAATTCGCGTTTGGCCCCGTAAAATGTATCACAGGCAGCACGAAAACGGTCGTAAACATTCTGGTTTTCCTTTTTTGAAGCAAAACCGATTGTACGCCATTCTTTCTGAAGATCTTCCAGTTCTTTGGCCCGTTTATTCCAGTTACTTCCGTCCTCTACGGTTTCGTTGGCGATAGCCTCGGCTTTTTCACACAAAACAAGCTTGGCATCGAGGTTAGACTTTTGTTGCTTTTTCTGTTCTTCAAAGAAATCCTGATGACGTTTATTAATGGCCGTTGTACTGGCTTTGAAACGTTCCCAGAGTGGTTCACGTAATTCCCTGGTAATGGGACCGATCTCACGCCATTCTTCATGTAACTTCTGAAGTTTGTGGAAAGCTGCAATAACTCCCGGTTCATTTATCAGGGCTTCTGCCTTATTGCATAATTGTTCCTTCAGTTCAAGATTTCGTTTAAAATCCAGATCACGCAGTTCGTTGTTTATCTTAACGTAATCGTAAAATTTTTCTACGTAATGCTGATAAGTTTCCCAGACATCCTTGGTACGAGCCAGTGGAACAGGACCCACCTCTTTCCAATGTAACTGAAGAGCCCGGAATTCCGGAAAAGTATGATTAATATCTTCCTGCTTTTCAAGGAGTTTCTTAATATCGTCGATGATAGCCAGTTTCTCTTCCAGATTCTTCTCCTTCTGTTGTTCAATATTGCGCATGAGATCTGCACGCAATACTTTATATCTGGCATACAGCTTTTTGAAAGTCGTCTCTTCTGCCGTCTCAGAAACCTCTGATGTCTCGGAAGCGGACTCCGGATGATCCGGGTCTTCGGGGTGTTCGGGCTGATCTTTCTTAAGGAGTTTATAAAAACAAGACTTAATGATTTCTGCATTTTTATGCATTTCTGTCTTATCCTCGGCCTCAATGAGGCGTTCAAACTCAGCCAGCAGTTCAACAATAGTAAATGATGAATAATCTACCGATTCTGCGCTTCGCGTATTTTCAACAACTTCATTTTCTTGAGTTTGATTGTCGTTGAATTGCTCTTGTGGAGCAGACATGTTCATTTCGAGATCCATTGTACTTTTCAGGAATAATATTTTCAACTTGCAAATGTAATCAAAAAGTCCAATAAACCGAATAATGATTACTTTTGCCGCATGATGCGCATAGATATTATTTCAGTCCTTCCGGAACTCCTTGTCAGCCCTTTTTCACACTCTATTGTTAAAAGAGCTCAGGACAAGTCTCTTGTAGAGATCTGCGTGCACGATCTCAGGGAGTACGGGAAAGGACGTTACCGCCAGGTAGACGATTATCCTTTTGGAGGAGATGCAGGCATGGTGTTGATGGTTGAGCCTGTTTTCACGCTCATGGATAAGCTTAAAAAGGACCGGTCGTACGACGAAATCATTTATATGAGCCCCGACGGCGAACTGCTTGACCAGCCCATGGCAAACCGTATTTCATGTCTGGAAAATATTATGATTCTATGCGGACATTACAAAGGCATTGACCACAGGATAAGGGAACATTTGATAACCCGAGAGATCTCCATAGGCAACTACGTACTTAGCGGAGGAGAAATCCCTGCCGCTGCGCTCGTCGACTCCGTTGTCAGGCTCATCCCGGGGGCACTGAGCGATGAAACCTCGGCGCTCAGTGACAGTTTCCAGGATCGTTTGCTGTCGCCGCCTGTTTATACACGTCCTGCCGAATTTAACGGATGGAAAGTTCCTGAAGTGCTTCTGTGTGGAAATCCCAGGCTCATCCGAACATGGCAGGAAGAACAAAGCCTCAGCCGTACCGAACAGCTAAGGCCCGAACTTTTGGATCATCCCGGACCGAAGTAGAATCAGAATCCGAATCCTTCTATATCTACTTTTATTTGTACATCTATGAGCGGCGCATCGGCCCTTCTCTGCTCGGCCATAGGTATAACCACAATAGCCTTTGGCCTCGCGGGACAAATGTATTCACAGCCGCCGCATCCTATGCAGACCTTTGGAGTGACCTTCGGAAACAGCTTATCCGAACCTTCCCTGGGCATCATGGCAACCGCCTTCACCGGGCAATGCTCATCGCAGGCGCCACAATCGGTACCGTCTTTGTAAACAATGCAGTTCTCCAGGGTAAACCTGGCAACGCCCAATTTGGTTAGTTTTTTGTCCTCCAGGCTCATACGCTGCAAAGCACCGGAAGGACAAACTTCCTGACATTTTTGACATTCAAAACCGCAAAAACCGTTTTCGTATGACACGGATGGCAACAAGAAGCCCTGCCATCCAAGCTCTCCGTATGCCGGCTTAATAATATGGGAAGGACAGGCTGCAACGCAGGCATGACATGCAATACATTTATCCTGCAATCTTTCAAGATTTCCGGCCCCCGGGGGAAGACCGGCGCCTACCTTTACCCTGGCTTTTCCTTTGAACCTGTTGAGCAGAACCACTCCTGCCCCGGCACTGACGCCGACACCCAGAGCCGATATAAGAAATGCCCTTCTGCTTTTATTTTCGGCCGTAGGCTCTTCTTTCTTCCGTGCAATCGCCACTTTCTTTTTCCACGCAAAAGCATAAGTAACCGCTTTAGTATTACAGCTTCCTATGCAATTCAGGCATACTACGCAACGCGAATGGTCAACTTTTATTCCGGAACTGTCCAGACAATAAGATTTGCAGGATTTTCCGCACAAAAGACAATGACGGCACTCGCTTTCATTGACTTGTATCCTGAACATAGATATTTTGGATACAAGTCCCAGCAAAGTACCTACCGGACAAATGGTATTACAATAGTATCGCCCCCTGAAAGCCGCCAGTAACGTAATAAACGTAAAAAACGCGGCTGCAAAAGCAAAAGCGGGCCAACTCCACGTGTAATATTCTGCGCCGGTAATGCCTGCTACCAACGGACGACCCAGATTGACAGCCATTTTCCCAAAAAGGCTGTAAGGATCCAACCAGACGAGCGGATAAGTAAAACCGAATACTACGCATACGGTTACAAAAGCAAGAATGCCGTATCGGATCCCGTTATTCGGTTTACTGTAGTGTGTGCGTCTTTTTTGTTTGGATTTAATAAACCAGGCGATTCTGTTTACTATATCCTGATAAATACCCAACGGACACAACAAGGAACAGTAAACTCTTCCAAAAAGAAGCGTCAACAACAAGATCACAGTAACCGTCAGAGCCCCGCCGGTAGTAATTCCCAGCACACCGGGGATAAACTGGACTTTCAAAAGGGCGGCCCAAATACCGGTAGCATTGGCAGAAGAGAATATAAAAAAATAAGTGATCAGCGCGATAACCGCAACGGCCAACACCCTTCTTGTCCATTTTAAAATTGTATAGAGCTTCATTATAGACGTATACGCTTAATATTCAGAGAGGAAAGATTGGTAGTGCCCAACCGGTGTTTTTCTGCCAGCACAATATGGGACGCATCGTTAATGGACATGGTTTTATACTGGTTAAAGAACTGGGTGGCTGCCGTATCGAGTGCCACAATGTCTTTGGACATAAATAAAGCTTTTGGGGTCTGCACATCATCCGTTGTGCGTCCTTT
>Ga0116172_10001591_pt1 | contig 20779 bp, 19 predicted proteins | sample AD_UKC083_MetaG_FD_89799 | JGI IMG/M metagenome (GOLD analysis project Ga0116172, IMG submission 89799) | Active sludge microbial communities of municipal wastewater-treating anaerobic digesters from USA - AD_UKC083_MetaG | ecosystem: Engineered > Bioreactor > Anaerobic > Digestate | place: USA... | reverse complement strand
TTTTTCATAAAAATCCTCCCTACGCCGGTATTATCCGGATCAGGTTTAGTGGGTGTGTTCTCAGCCCCCGCAAGGGGAGCACCCCCGATTGTTAATAAATCTATGTCAAAGACCCCTAAAGGGGAAACTTTCTATTTTTTAGCCTCCACAAGTGTTACGCGGAAGATTTTCGGCCAATATTTTCCTGTGAGCCAGATAGTGCCGTCCTGATCATTGTAAGCAATACCGTTGAGCACATCTGTGGATGGTTTACGCAAAGTGCGATGCAGAAGATTGCGACAGTCAATCATGCCCGTTACTACCCCACTGGAAGGATTTATGGTCACTATTGCATCGCTGCCATAAACATTGGCCCAGATCTCGCCATTTATGTACTCCAGCTCATTTACAAAGCGCAGAGGCTTTCCGTTAAGTGTCACAGCAAGCTGTTTTTCTACCTTGAAGTTATCGGGATTACGGAAAGTAATCGAGGATGTGCCGTCGCTCATTATCAGGTATTTACCGTCAGTAGTCAGCCCCCACCCCTCTCCCATATAGCGTACCGAGCCTATGAGTTCCATTGTTTTTACATCATACACAAAGCAGACATTCTCCTGCCAGGTAAGAATATATATACGGCCTTTTAGAGCACAAGCACCCTCAAGGAAGTATTTCCTATCGAAATTGATCCTTTTGAGCACCTGGCCGGTAGCAAGGTCCACCTTGCGGAATGAAGATTCGCCATATTGCCCGCAAGACTCATAGAGCTCTCCTTCGTAAAAAAAGAGCCCCTGCGTATATGCACCTACATCATGAGGCAGACTCTCCTCAACCTGTAAAGTATAATGTCTCGCATTCTGAGCACTACTCTCACAGGCTGTGAGCAGTACACAAGAGACAAAAAGCACGATATGCAACAGAGGTTTTTTCATTACGCAGGCAAAAGTAGATATTTTTTTGTACATTAGCAGTCTAATATGAAAATAAAGTACCGGTGCGATATGGACGCTGAAAGTCGCAAGAACCTCTATACCGAACACTTTTATATCAAAAGTTTCGAGACAGACCCATTCAAGATCTTCAAACTCTCTTCATTTCTAAGCGTAGCTCAAGAAATTGCGGGTGTGAGTGCTACAAGAATGGGATTCGGTTACGATCATCTGATCACAGAGAATAATGTATGGGTACTATCAAGAGTCAAGGTAAAATACCTGCGCCCACCTCGTTGGAGAGAATGGGTGAAGATGGAGACCTGGCACAAACGCGAAGAGGGATTGATGGCATTGCGCGATTATGAACTGCTGACTGAGGAGGGAGAAAGCATAGCGGTCTCCACCAGTTCCTGGCTGATAATGAATATGGAAACGCGACGTCTGAAGAGGACCTCAGATATTCTCGGAGAGAAGGGAATGCACTATATGGAGAGAGATGCCATAGCCGAAAGTTGCGGCAAACTTACCGCACCTGAAAACCTGCAGCTTGTCTATACCAAGCGCGTACGTATCTCCGATATAGATTACAATTACCACGCAAACAATGCCAGATATGCCGATTGGATTATAGATGCTTTCGGGATGGACTTTCTAAAAGGACATCCTCTGGACGAGATTCAGATAAACTACAACAGCGAGTGCACTTTTGACAATCTTGTGGAGATATATAAGGCACCTGTAGACAACATTGCGTTTTATGTCGAAGGACGCAGCGATGGACGCAATATTTTTCAGTCTCTGGTTTCATTCAAGTAATTTATGAGCATCTACAACATAACACTGATTACGATGACCGCACTGGCAGTAGTCGTTTTCGTTGCACTCTTTTTCTTTAGAGCCGGATACGGCTTTCTGAGAACTCCCGAATGGGGACCTTCCATACCCAATAATATTGGATGGATATTGATGGAGGCACCTATTTTTGTCACTATGCTGGCCCTCTATCTTGACAGTGACCGGGTCGGCGATCCGGCAATAATTGTCATTACGCTGCTCTTTTTGACACACTACCTCCAGCGAACTTTCATATTCCCCCTACTGATAAGGGGCAGGAGTAAAATGCCACTGACTATTATCGCACTGGGAATGACGTTTAATTTCACTAACGCCTATATGCAGGGGTACTGGCTTTATTATCTTTCTCCTAAGGAAATGTATACGGTTGAATGGCTCACAACACCCCAGTTTATTATCGGGACGCTAATTTTCATAGTCGGAATGGCCATCAATCTCCACTCCGACCACATCATACGCCACTTGCGCAAACCAGGTGACACAGCTCACTACATACCTAAGGGAGGAATGTTCAAGTATGTATCATCCGCCAACTATTTTGGTGAAATACTGGAGTGGACCGGATTTGCAATCCTTACGTGGTCGATTCCAGGAGTTGTCTTTCTACTCTGGACCTGCGCAAACCTGGTGCCGAGGGCAAATTCCCTCTACCTTAAATACACCGAAGAGTTCGGAGAAGAATTTACTTCACTCAAGCGCAAACGATTATTCCCCTTTATCTATTGAATTATTTAGTAAAACGACACTGATATGAAAAGAATCGTCATCATCATTTTAGCGGCAGCTGCAATAATCTGCTCCTGCACCAGTCAGAAGTCACGATCCGGACTCGAAAAATCAATCGAAGAGGAAATCACCAAAACACTTACCGAACCTTACAAATTTTCCATAATTGAACTTGAAAAGCTGGACTCCACGATCTTTCTCACTGAATTTGACCGTAGGATGAATGTGTTTGAAAAACGTATCGCCCAGAACAAGATATTCCACGATGACTATTACCAAAGGGGACTCAAAAAGAATGCTTCCATAAAGTACGACGAAATACTCAAAGACTATGAAATCATTGCTGTCCTACAGGCGGTAAAGGAGAGGATGGGCGACTCAGTAAATATGGTGGCATACTTCGATTACCGCGTCAAAGCTGAGGTCATAATCAACAATAAGGCACAGATGCTTGAAAATGTCTACTTTGCCATCACTCCCGACAACAAAGTACTCTCTACGAGCACCGATCGCAAAAAACTCCATCAGGCAACCGGGCTCGTCATCCCGGGCTACAGTGAGATAATAAAAACAGAACCAAGCTCAACAGAATTGATACAATGAGTGATACACTCTTCACACCATATAAAATCGGGCCGATAGTACTTCGCAACCGAACCATCCGCTCTGCAGCATTTGAAGGAATGTGTCCCGGCCATAGACCTTCGCAGGAATTGTTTGACTACCATACAGCGGTGGCACGTGGAGGAGTAGGTATGACCACAATAGCCTATGCTTCGGTCTCTCGGAGCGGACTCTCTTTCGAACGGCAGCTCTGGATGAGGGAAGAGGTGGTTCCGGAACTAAAAGTCCTCACAGACGCAATCCATAAGGAGGGTGCGCTGGCTTCAATCCAGCTTGGTCATTGTGGCAATATGTCACACAGGTCTCTTTGCAAGTGTCGTCCCAAGGGCGCCAGCAGCGGATTCAACATCTACTCCCCTACCTTTGTCCACGGTATGAACGTGGCAGAAATCGATGAAATAGTAGCAGATTTCGGCAAAGCGGTGCATTTGGCAATAAAGGCGGGATTTGATGCAATTGAGGTTCACGCCGGGCACGGTTACCTCATCTCCCAGTTTCTCTCGCCCTATACCAACCGTCGCAAGGATGATTACGGAGGCTCGTTGGAGAACAGGATGCGCTTTATGGAGCGGGTAATGAAGGAGGTAATGGTGGCTGCAAAGGATAAGGTTGCAGTATTTGTCAAGGTAAATACTCGCGATGGCTTTAAGGGAGGAATGGAGATTGACGAATGCATCCGTGTAGCACATAAGCTTCAGGAGCTCGGAGCAGACGCTCTGGTACTCAGCGGCGGATTTGTTAGCAGGATGCCGATGTATGTTATGGGCGGTCCGTTTCCAGTCAAGGCTATCGCTCACTATATGCCCCTCAAGCATTGGTGGCTCAAGCTCGGAGTACGTCTATTCGGCCATTTGCTGGCACCCACAGTTCCTTTCAGGGAGAATTATTTTCTGGAGGACTCCAAAAAATTCCGCGAGGCGCTCGACATCCCGCTGGTCTATGTCGGTGGGGCAATTTCCAGAAAGGGCATTGATGAGATTATGGATGCCGGATTTGAAATGGTACAGATAGGACGCGCCCTCATCAGAGATACCGACTTCGTCAAAAAACTGAGCGAAGAGAAGAACCATTGCAGTGTGTGCAAACAAGTGAATTTCTGCGTAGGGAGGATGTATACTCTCTCCATGCAGTGCCACGCCCTATGCAAAGATATAACACCTGCACTCAAACGCGATTGCGAAAAGAGATATTCATAATAATATTATTGAAGATGAAACTTAAGAAATTACTGACAGTCGTCATAGCTGTGACTTGTGCTTTGACAATAGCATCCTGTCACAAAGACCCTATTGATCCCGACGAACCTAATAACCCTAACAATGGTGAGCCGGAGAAGCCATTTGTGCCTTACGCTAAAATCGAGGGAAGAAATGTATGTGCTTATGTCACATATTATGGAGCAAAGATTCCCGAGCCCTCTATCATAACGCACATCAACTATGCTTTTGCAGAACTTTATGTGGTGGATGGTGAGTACAAGGGGTTTAAACTTCAAGGGAATCAGTCTCGTTTCGAGACAATAGTGGAACTCAAAAAGGTAAATCCGGACCTGAAGATCTCACTCTCTTTTTCTCATACCGTATCCAATTCCGACAATAAACAGGGCGGCGGTTTTTCCAAAATGGCAAGCACTGAAGAGGGACGAAAGAAGTTTGCGGAGGATTGCAAGGCTTTCCTGGAGAAATGGGGCATTGACGGCATTGATATAGATTGGGAATTTCCCGGCCTTTCATGGAGCGGACACGCCTGTGACCCCAGTATTGATATTCAAAACCACGTTTTGCTTATGAAACAGCTTCGAGAAACTCTTGGTGACAAATATATCCTTTCATACGCCGGATATGTCAAAGACAAGGTTGCAGTTAGCGGAGGTTGGAGATATATCGACATTGCTGCCGTTGATCCCTATGTGGACTTTGTAAATATCATGACCTACGATATGGATGCCGCACCCAACCATCATTCTGCAATAAACTCCCCAAGAGCATATGTTGACTGCGAAAGAGCTCTAGCTGCCTATCTTGATGCAGGAGTTAAACCATCCAAACTGGTACTTGGAATACCCTTCTACGGTCGTCGCTCATTCAGCACCGCACCTACTGCCATCAACTACTATGCAATCCTGGCTCTTGATCCCAATACCTACAAGATTGATAATTTTGATGAGGCTGCCGGTGTCCCTTATGTGACACTCAAATCAAACAACAGCTTCTATTGCGGCTACGACAATGCGAGAAGCATCGCACTCAAAGGTGAATGGCTCCATAGGAATGGCATGAAAGGTATAATGTATTGGCAATATGATGGAGACGATGTGAAAGGCACTCTCCGCAAAGCCTGTTGGCAAGCAGTAATGAAACCATAAGAGCGATCAGCCCTGCATACTCACAAGCCAGATATTGTAGGCAACGAAAGCTGCAAACATCAAAGCCCCCTCCCATCTTGAAATCCTCACTTTTGTTTTGGCAAAAACCATCAACAGAAGTGCTGCACCCGTCATCACAAGATAATCCGTAAGCACAATATCCGGGCTGTGGAGTGGCCTGATCAACGAACTGGCTCCAAGTATTAGAGTAATATTGAAGATATTTGAGCCAATGACATTTCCAAGAGCCATCTGGGTATTCTTTTTCAAGGCTGCAGCAACAGATGCCGCCAGTTCCGGAAGAGAAGTACCGCAAGCTATGAGAGTGATCGAAATATAGGCATCACTTACACCGAAATTTCGGGCAATCAACACTGCTTGTTCCACAAAGAAATGACATCCCAATATCAGGACCGCGAGTCCCATAATCGCAACTACAATACTGTACCACAAAGGCTTACGATTAGACGATTGTTCCTCGGTTTCAACTGATGCGTTCTGACTTCCTTTTCTGAGCGTCATCCATAAGAATGAGGCAAAGACAGCGATAAGTACTACGCCTTCTAACCTAGATATGACAGTTTCACCGCCTGTGAAAAAGTTGAAGGCCAGAAGAACCAGCAATATGCTGACACCGAAACAAAAAGGGGCATCTCTTCGAATATTTTCCCTGCTTGTCGCTATCGGAAACATCATTGCAGTCACCCCAAGGATACCGAGCACATTGAAGATATTGGAACCTACAACATTACCGATAGCCACATCGGCATTGCCTGAAATGGCTCCCTTAAGACTGACAAGCAGTTCGGGAAATGAAGTTCCAAATCCCACTACAACAGCTCCGATCACAAAGTCGGAGATTTTCAAACGGCGTGCAATGCCAACGGAGCCATCCACAAAACGGTCGGCCCCGAAGACTATTGCAACCAGCGATATTATCAGAATTACATATTCCATCGTTATTTCATTCAGACAAGATGTAGCACTTCATCCACCGGCTTAGGAATCATTTCAGTGAAGGGGTGATACTGATAAGGTATATATTCGGAGAGCTGGCAGAATGCTTTACCTGTTTTTTTATTGTAGAGGATGTCCAGTTTGAGTGCTGAAGATTGACTTGAGGTATCCGAAGTTATCTTCTTGAGAGATCCCTCCATAGCCTCTTTCAATTTGCCTTCCATTTCCCTGGGGAAGTAGAGAGTTTTTGAGTAGAATTTTTCACGAGTTTCGGTATTCTTCCAGCCGGATTTGAGTACTGCTAAAAGCACTATTCCCGTACAGGCTAAAAAGAGACCCGCAATATTGACTGATGCCGGTGTGGGGAGTGCTACCATTGTAACTCCTCCTATTAGGAGAACTGCTGATATTATTATGTCTTTTGTAGACCTGCTTTTTACAAATAAATTGTTCATTTCGTATTCTTTTGAAAGTTGTATAATAGGATAAAGAGTGGAAAGACTACTAATGAGATCATTCCCTAAATTGCCACAAAGGCAATGACTCAGTTACCACTAAATTATCAGAATACGATTTGAAATGCGCCTTGCATCCGAATCCATAAGTGATGACGCGGCCATAAATGAGATCTTGTTCTCCCTGACAAAACCGCAGGGGCAGATTCTACCGTAAAGAAGTGTTGTATGGCGCTTGAAGGAATCTGTCTGCCTCTTATGGCCCGGAGAATTGGTTGCTGAACCTGCTACCTGCTGGAAATGTATTCTAGGGACGCCTGCCGCATTTACAGGCATCATCAAATCACATCTGCGGCTCACCTCAGGAAGAGGCAATTTGCCGCCTTGATCAGCAAAGGTAGAAATATCATCAGGCAGAAATAGTTGTCCGGCTACGGCATGCCCGCTCTGCGTAGCAACACAGAGCGATATAACTGTAACAATTGCCGGCAATATTCTTTCGATCCATTTCATTCTCGCAAATATAGAAATAAAGATTCACTTACAATAGAATAAATGAAATCAATTCATTCACTATCAAGTGCCTTAAATATCTTTTCCAAAATATATTCATATCTTTGCACTGCAGGTGAGACTTCCTATCGCTCTTACGGGAGAGGAAAGTCCGGACAGCGCAGAGCACTTTCCTGTGGAAAGCACAGACAGATGAGAGTTTGTGGAGCGTGTAACAGAAAACAACCGCCCGCAAGGGTAAGGGTGAAAATGTGAGGTAAGAGCTCACAGCCGTCGATGGCGACATCGGCGGGGTACGCACCGGAAGGCTGCAAGACCAAATATACCGGCAATCAAGGGTTGCTCGCCCGCTGCCGAGGGGTAGGTCGCGATAGATAAATGATAGGAGCCATTATAAAATAAAGGCACAGAATCCGGCTTATGTCTCACCTTTTTTGATAATTCCATTGCTATGAGATACATACTTTCAATCATGGTGCTCCTTTGCACTCTTACAGCATCCTGCAGTCAGCCGCAACCGCAAGTACGTTTTACCCCTGAAGACAAAGCATCATTTGAGAGACTACTGGAACAGATGCTGCCCCACAAGGATCTGCCGATGGATTTACTGGTAATAGAAACCGCACTTATGAAACTCGGCACTCCCTATGTTGCCGGCACACTTGAACAGGACCCCGAAATGCTAACTGTTTGTATGGACAAGACCGACTGCATTCTCTTTGTAGAAATGTGTTTGGCATTCTCTCTCACACTCAAGGAGGAGAATCCCGGCTTCGATTCCTATTGCGATAATCTGAGGGAACTCCGTTACCGCAACGGCATTGTGGGAGATTATTCCTCACGTATACACTACACTTCGGAATGGATTCGGCAAGCAGCCGACAGAGGTATTATGGAGGAGATTACCGCAGAGATCGGAGGCATTGCCTGGCCACAGGAGTTCTCCTTTATGAGCACACATACCGATTCATACCGCCAACTCAGAGAAAAACCTTCTTTGGTTGACGGAATACGAACCGCAGAGGAGTATCTCAACGGCTTCGAATACTACTATATCCCCAAGGATGAAATCGCCGCATGCAAAAGTCTCATCCAGGAAGGCGACATTATCTGCTTCAACAGCACGGCCAAGGGACTGGACATCGCCCATGTAGGCTACGCCTATTGGCAGGATGGCCAATTGACCTTTATCCACGCCTCCTCGGTAGAAATGGAGGTAGTCATCAGCAAAAAGCCGCTGACAGAGTATATCAGCGGCATAAAAAGCAACAACGGTATCAGGGTAGTACGTCTCAAATAAGCCGCACAATAGCGACACCATCCACTACAGACTGTCGCCGAAATCCTTCCTGAATTTCTCCACAAGTCTTGAAGGCCAGTCGGTGAGAGGTTCCAATTCTCCCATAAAAAACCTTAGTACAGTGGGTTCATAGGTAAATCTCAAACCACCGATAAGGTGCCTATTCTCATAGAGCCAAGTGAGGCGGTCTAGTGCATACATTGTCTGTGAAAGTGTAAATACCCTGCGGGGAAATGCAAGGCGCAGCAACTCTACATCCGCAGGAATCTCGTTGCCCTTCTCATCTCTTACGCTTGAAGCCGTACCACGCTCCATCCCTCTTACTCCGGACACAATATAAAATGCTGCCGCAAGCGCCCCTGCGGGATATTCATGCTGGGGAATGTGTTCACAGAATTTACCCGCATTTACGTGTGCTCCAAGCACACCGGCTGGAGTCACCATAGGGATTCCCGCCTTTACGGCATTGTCCACGAAGTATTTGATGAAACTGACACTCTGACTAATCATTGTCTCATCAATGGTCTCATAAATGCCCACTGCCATCGCCTCAATCTCTCTGATGGACATTCCACCATAGGTTAGGAATCCCTCGAATAAGGGAATCAGCGGTTCCATTGTCATATAGAGTTCCCTTACATTGGTGCAGATGCCTCCTCCACGCGAAGATGTGAGCTTTCTTGCAGAGAAGTAGACAAGGTCGGCCAATCCTGTCATCATCTTTACAATGTCAGCCATAGTATTCTCTTTCCATTTCTCTTCACGCTGCTTCACCAGATATGCGTTTTCACCCAACAGACTGGCATCGAGTACGAGCATTATATTGTAGTGATCTGCCACCTTGCGCACATCCATCATGTTTCTGATTGAGAAGGGTTGTCCGCCTATAAGGTTGGTCGAAGCCTCCATACGTATGAACGCGATGTTTTTAGCTCCATTCTCCTCGATGGCTGTCACAAGTTTTTCTATATCTATGTTGCCTTTGAAGGGGTTGGAGGATTCAAGCTGGAGTGCTTCATCGTGGAGGAGTTCAATTACTTTGCCGCCCATTTCCGTGATATGAGCGAGTGTGGTGGTGAAATGGTAGTTGGTGAGCACTATCTGGCCGGGTTTGATGAATGCCTTGGCTATTATGTTTTCACAGGCGCGCCCTTGGTGGGCCGGAAGGAGATATTTCTTACCAAGAACTTCCTTCACGCCCCTGTGCAGGCGTTCAAATGATTCCGAACCTGCATAAGCGTCATCCGCTCTCATCATCGCTGCCAGCTGGTTGTCGCTCATAGCATTGGTGCCGCTATCTGTGAGCATATCCAGAAAAACATCCTTTGTGGTAAGTTTGAAGGTGTTGTAGCCCGCTTCCTTGATGGCGTCGCGACGGCGCTCTATGGGCACGAGATGGAGTTTTTGTACAATTCTCACTTTGTGTAGTTCCAGAGGAATCTCCTCTCCTGAGAAAAATTTAATGTTTGCCATAATTGTGTGTTTTTAGTTTTTAATATTGTTCCTTGATTTTTTTCAAAAAAAAACCCGCTCCAAAAGGACCGGGACATGAAACAGATATTCAAATACATAAGGGTACTATCCCCGGTCGGTGGAACGGCGGTAATAGTAGTAGTAATAGTTGTTTGTAATAATTCTGTTCATCTTAAATGCGCACTCTCATGCTGTGTTGCCGACAAAGGTAAGTAAAATAATGTGAAGTTGTTCACCTAAAAAACTTTTTCTTTAAAAAATTTGTATTTTTGCAGCCACAAATCAGGCCTTTTTAGCTCAGTTGGTTAGAGCGGCTCATTCGTAATGAGCAGGTCGCGGGTTCGAGTCCCGTGAAAGGCTCAATAATTTATCTCTAAGATTCATTATGAGAAGCAAATTTCAAAGAAACTTTTGGGTGGCAATTGTAATGGAGTTCTTCGAAAGGGGGGCCTATTATGGTGTATTGTCGGTTTTATCCGTCTATCTGGTAGCAGGTGCAATGGATGGCGGACTCGGTTTTTCGAGGATGCAGGCAGGTACCATAATGGGGACTATCCAGCCTCTTCTCTACTTTCTTCCGATTATTGCAGGTGGAATCGCAGATCGCTACGGCTACCGCAAAATTCTCTTTTTTGCCTTTGCTTGCATTACGGTTGGCTATGCGCTGACAGGTGTATTCACCAATTATGGCCTTGTCTTTACCTCGCTGATCCTTATGGCGATAGGTGCCGGATTTTTCAAGCCGGTCATCAGCGGTACAATAGCCAAGTCAACGGATGAGACCAATTCCACCCTCGGATTCGGCATATTCTACTGGTCGATCAACCTCGGAGCATTCCTCTTCCCTCTGTTTTTGATTCCCAACCTCAAAGCGATGGGGTATGAATATATTTTCTACATGGCTGCATGTGTGGGATTGATACTTCTGCTTATCAACACCTTTTTCTATAAAGAACCCATTTCTCTACGAGACCCTGATACACCGCAGAAGAGCGTTGGCGAAACGCTTCTTGGTATCCTTACGGTACTCAAGGACTTCAAGTTCATCATATTTATCCTGCTATATTCGGGATTCTGGATCCTCTATTTCCAGATGTACGGTACGGTGTTGTGGTATCTCAGGGATTATATGGATATGACGCCCGTCAACAATGCTGTCAACTCGTTACTGGGACTATTTGTAGAGAATCCCTCGTGGGTGTTCGATACCGAGCATGTGACTGTGGTCAATGCCGGAGTAATCATCTGCCTCCAACTTTTCGTCTCGAAGATTGTGGCCAAGACCCGTCCTCTTCCCACTATGATTACCGGTCTGGCTTTGGGCACGCTGGGTATGCTTATATTGAGCATCTCGTCAAAGCCGTGGGTATTCATTACCGGACTTATGGTCTTCACTCTCGGTGAAATGACCACCCATCCCAAGTTTCTCTCCTACATAGGTATGATATCCCCTCCCGACAAGAAAGCTCTCTATATGGGTTATTCCTTCCTCTACGGAGTTATAGGCAGTTCCATAGGTTCTTTTCTCGGTTCTGCGCTCTATGTGAAATTTGTGGATGAAATGGGCCGACCGGGTCAGTTATGGGCACTTCTTTCCATTATCGGAATTGTCAGCATCATAGGGCTGTTGATTTACAACCGAATTGTGGTCAAATCCAAAGCAACCGCATAAGACTCAAAAAACAATCCCCTCAAAATCAAACGATTAAGAGGGGATTTTTGTGCGGGCGAAGGGACTCGAACCCCCACGCCTTTCGGCACTAGATCCTAAGTCTAGCTTGGCTACCAGTTACAACACGCCCGCAAATGAGAGTTTTATGTAAGGCCTGCAAAAGTACTTAACTTTTTAGATTTCTACAAAAAAAGGGTACGTTTGTATTCTTTTTGTAGAGAAAAGATTAAGTTTGTACTTTAATTACGAAATAGATTTATGTTATGATTATAAAGAAATTAAAAACCATCATAACGGCCATCATAGCGGTTTCGCTCTACCTTACTCTTACTGCAGTTTCCTGCGATATTAAGCCCGACAATGGAGATGATGATGACAATGGAGAAGTAGTGGATCCCCTTCCCGAACCTGACGAAGGAGACAAGGGAAAACTCACTATCAGTGTTAATCCCCCGGTAATAAACCCAAAGGAAGATACTCTGGTACTAAACAGCCAAACAGTAATCCCATCGGATGCTGTTGTCATTACATTCAAAGAAAGTGGCGTGGAGATACACAACCCCTTCGAAAGCATTGACATCACAAACAATAATGGGCATTTAGTCATAAAACCCTCAAGTAAAGGCAATTATTCCTATTACCTACAAGGAGTCACAAAAAACGGTTCTGTAGAGATTCACGGTGAAAACCATTTTAAACTTACCCTCAACGGCACAATAATTACAAGTCCTAAGGCTCCTGCAATCTCCATTCTCTCTAGAGAAGGTTGCTCAATGAGAATTGAAGACGGTACCTCAAATCGTCTTGTTGATGGTGACGGAGAGACAAATAGTGCTATTGCTACCATTATATGCTATGGGCCCCTTTACATCAGCGGTAAAGGCTATCTGCAACTTAGAGGTATAGGCGGAGACGCTATCCGTTGTGAAGGTCCTATTTCCATAGACCAGGCATCTATACTCATTAAGCAGGCGGCAGCTTATTCCATACATTCTAGTCAAGGAGATATAAATATTGCCGGAGGATACATCAAATCACTTTCATCTCAAGGCGGACTGGTTGCATCCCATCCAGAAGAGGGTTCAATTAATATCACAGGCGGAAGACTCAGATTCTCCACACTCGGAGAGCATGCACCGGCAATCGAAGCGGCCGGAAATCTGACAATAGCGAATAGAGACACAATCATCACAGATACTTACGGTACAGGATCACATAGCATTTATGTTAAAGGTAAAACATTTATTGGCGAAACTATTCTTTGCACCTACACACTTGGAAACTATCATACACCTGCCGGCATTTACAGCGAGGGTGATTTAAATATTACAGATGGAAAGATCTCCCACATCACAACAAATGGCTCAGGAATTTACTGCAAAGGCGACATTACAATTAACGGAGGGACTATAAGTGCCATTAGTACTGCTGCGGGCGCCGCAATACTCAAGAGTGACGGCAAATTTAGTATCAGCGCCGGCTCCATAGCCATCCATACCGAGTCCACCTATAACATGGCAATCTACTCCAAAGGTCCTCTCGCCATCAGCCGAGGCATGGTAGAATTGACCTCATTCAACACATCCATGGGTACTGCATCCACACTCGATATCAGCGGCGGCTCAGTTTACTGCTACAGTCTGGCCGGTTATGCAATGCACAGCGACGACGATATGACATTCTCTGGAGGCTTAACCCTTGCACTGGGCTCCGACGGAGCCGGCAAGGCACTGAGCACCAAAGCTTCAATACTGATAAAAGGAGGTCGTTTGGTCGCAGCGGGCGGTAAAAGTTGTGTTCCTAACGAATCCGGATCTACCCAGCAATCCGTGATTTACAATACCACAATGTACGAACCTTCAGTCGTTGCGGTAAAAAAACTTACCGGCAATTTCATAGCGGCATACAAGGCCACCAGAAAATACCAGAGCGTTCTCAGTTTGCTCATATCCGCTCCTGAAATCGTTCCCAATACGACGTACGAACTTTATCTTAAAGGAACGGTCTCAGGCTCCAACCACTTCCATAACATCTATTTCAACAACTTCAATTACACGATAGGGTTTTTGGCCAAAACAGTGACAACAAATGGAGTTCGCGGCGGAGTCAATTATTTCTATGAATAGGCGAGATTAGCCTTACCATACTCCATCTGTCACGTTCTCGACTCGAAACCATTTCAAGTGAATATTTTGATGCCTCTTCCAAGAGCATCGGCACGTCTTCGGTATAAAAACCGCTGATAAAGAGTTCTCCACCGGGACGCAAAGACCTGGCATAGGTTTTCATATCCTCAAGAAGGATATTGCGGTTTATGTTGGCTAAAATCAGATCGTATTTCGAAGCCTGAAGCAGTGATGCGTCTCCGCAAAGCACATGTATCATCTCCCCCACTCCATTTTCGTAAGCATTCTCTTGTGCGGAATAGAAACAGATATGGTCTACATCTATAGCATGAACCGGAACTTTTGCTCCCATTTTTGCGGCAAGAATGGCAAGAATACCCGTACCACAACCCATATCCAACACCTGAAGGCCCTTGATGATATCACCAAGTTCTAACAGCCCCTCCATCATGAGATGGGTAGTCTGATGGTGGCCTGTACCGAAAGACATCTTCGGATCTATTGTAATGGTATATTTTGTAGGAAGCAGGTTTTTGTGGTGCGAAGCCCTGACAGTACAAAGTCCATCGATCACAATGGGCTCGAAATTGGACTCCCATAGTGCATTCCAGTTTTGTTCCATAATGAGTTCAGTAGTGTATGAGACCTTGAACTCACCTGTAGCATAGGCACTGAGAAGCGCCTTTAAAGCGCTTTCAGAAAACTCTTTCTTTGGTATGTAGGCATGAAGATAGGGCTCTTCAATGGAAAAACTCTCAAATCCAAGTTCTTCTATCTCCGCCAGCACTATCTCGGCCCTCTCTTCGGTAAAGGGGCTCACCTCAATATGGACTACGATATAGTCCATAATCAATAGCTCGTGGCGATGCCGATAAAATCCTCTGCCTTTAATGCAGCTCCACCGATAAGTCCTCCGTCTATATCCTCACAAGCAAAGAGTTCGCGGGCATTTGAGGGTTTGCAACTGCCTCCGTAAAGAATGGATGTCGCCTCTGCAACCTCGCTTCCGAAACGTTCTGTAAGGAATTTACGTATAAAGGCGTGGATCTCCTGAGCCTGCTCGGAGGTAGCTGTCACTCCCGTACCTATGGCCCATACCGGTTCATAGGCAATTACGATTTTTTTCATAGCCTCGGAATTAAACTGAAACAACACCTCTTCGATTTGTCCCCCGACTACATCGAAGTGTTTACCGGCATTACGTTCTTCGAGGTTCTCACCTACGCAGAAAATAGGTCTTATGTCGGCCTCCAGTGCAAGACGAATCTTCTTTACCAGTTTTTCAGAGGTTTCACCATAATATTCTCTTCTCTCGGAGTGACCGAGGATGGTGTAGGTGCAACCTGCATCTTTGAGCATGGAAACCGCCACTTCACCAGTGTAGGCACCTTTAGTCTGGTCTGCACAATTTTGCGCCGATAGCGCTATGGGAGTCCCTTTGATCACCTCTGCAACTGTCACCAGATGGGTGAATGGAGGCGCTACTATAAGTTGCACATCTGAGGGCACGCTATCCAAAGCGGCAACAATCTCCTGTGCAAGAGCTTTTCCTTCTGCAACTGTGGTGTTCATCTTCCAGTTGCCTGCTACGATTTTTGTTCTCATTGTATTAGTAATTCATTAAAAATTCTTTCATAAATGCATTAAGATCACCATCGAGGACGCCCTGAATATCGGACGTCTCGTAGTTGGTGCGAAGATCCTTGACCATCTTGTAGGGATGGAGGACATAACTGCGGATTTGTGAACCCCATTCAATTTTCTTTTTCTGTCCCTCAAGCTCGGCTTGCTTTTCCTGACGTTTCTTGAGTTCCAGGTCGTAGAGATGGGATTTGAGGATACGCAGAGCGTTCTGACGGTTGTCAATCTGGGAACGAGTCTCGGTATTCTCAACGACAATGCCTGTGGGAATATGTTTTACTCGGACTCCCGTCTCAACTTTGTTGACATTCTGCCCACCTGCTCCTGAAGAGCGGTAAGTATCCCACTCAAGGTCGGATGGGTTGATCTCAATTTCAATTGTCTCATCGACCAAGGGATAGACAAATACGGAGGAGAATGTGGTCTGACGTTTGCCTTGAGCATTGAAGGGAGATATCCTTACGAGACGGTGGACTCCGATCTCGCTCTTCAGATATCCAAATGCATAGTCTCCCTCAAACTCAATTGTGACAGACTTTATGCCAGCCTCATCTCCGTCCAAAAGCTCAGAAACGTGAACTTTATAGCCATTACGTTCACCCCATCGGATATACATACGCATCAGCATTGCCGACCAGTCGTTGCTTTCGGTTCCACCGGCACCGGAATTGATCTTGAGAAGTGCTCCGAGGTTGTCGCCCTCTTCGCTGAGCATATTGCGTAGTTCAAGCGTTTCAATTGCACTCTGTAGCGACTTTGCCGCAGCAGAAACATCATCCGAAGCATCTTCGCCAAATTCGAGGAGTGTCTCAAGATCAGCCATCTGCGACTCTATTTTATTATAACTATCAACCCAATGACGTAGACCTGAAACCTCCTTTAAAAAGATTTCAGCGGATTTGGGATCATCCCAGAAATCGGGAGCGGTGGTTTTCAATTGTTTTGTAGTGAGTTCTGCACGCTTTGCAGCGATGTCAAAGAGACCTCCCCAACGCCATTACACGCTGTTTATATTCTTTAATCTGTTCTGTTGTTATCATATATTGCCACTATTTCATCATAAGTGTAGCCACGGCCCATAAGGTAACGCATAAATTTGGCTTTGCGTACATTGGGATCGCTTTCATTACAAAGTTGTCCGAGTTTTGCCAAAGCAAGCTTTTTAAGTTTTTTTTCCGCTGCCGCGGAATCAATCTCAGAAAGCGCAGCCGTTATGGCCGACTCATCAATACTTTTACGCTGCAAATCTACTCTTATTTTTACTTTTCCCCAACCCTGGAGCGAACTTTTGTCCCTCACAAAGGCTCTTGCATATCTTGCATCATCGATATAACCTTCTCTGACAAGCTGCTCTACCACCAATTCAGGTTCGGGAATTCCACAAGCGATCACTTTACGCAGAATATCGCTACGACAACGCTCACCACGGCTACAGAGCCGCCTCATCCTATCCAACACCGCATCTTTCTCCATAATAGATCAGAATGAATAACCGAGACTCAGATAGGCTCCCACCCTGCGGGTGAAATTGGACCAGTGCAAATTAAATGAAATCGGACCTATCGGGGAATCGTAAGAATAACCAAGACGTACACCAACAATACCCGGCCCTGCAATTATATCCGTAATGCCTTCACTATCCAACGCATAACTACCGGAGACGAATATGTAGTGCGAGCGGCCAAGACGCAATCGTGCATCCAGGGAGGCGACGGTAAGGATATTTTTGAAGGCATAAGTATAGTTGAATCCCATAAATGGAATCTGCTGTTCCATATATCTGCCCTCCTCATAGCCTCCCATCAAGTTCATAAAGGCTACCGGAATATTACCGCCGATAAGCGTCCTATTGTAAATAGTCGGAATCAGTGCCAATTCGCTGAAAAGGGGAATGACAACAGAGAAATGAAGATTGGCCACGGAGAAGGGATATTCATCCGGCTTAAGCCAGTTGAAATGGTAGGAAAAACCGGAATTCAGAACAAATCCGCCGGTTGGAAAATGCTCCCTGTCCATCCTGTCAAGTTTAAATTTGGCGTAGGCGCTTATGAAATTGGAACGGCCGATATCCGGGTCATAAATAGGCGGCACATCTGAAGAGGATAGAACCGATCTGAAATTGAATGAATGGAATTTCATTCCAAGAGAAGTCTGGCCACTGACAAACCTTCTGGTCGAAAAATTGAGGTCCGCAATATGATTGTAGAATGAAATGTTGTCAGCCCTCAAGCCTTTGTCAAATATATTCAGGTCGGATGTCCTGAAAGTATATGAAGTATTGAACTGCAAATTTGCCTTGAACGCATAAGAATAGTCCGCCACAAACATTGCATTGTATGCTAATTTGGCAGTTATAGATGCCTTAGAACCATATAGTGCCAGATTATTTGCACTTACATTGAGCATTACGGTTGCTATTTCCTCCGAGTCAAACCTAAACCCGATGCCAAGTTGCGAACTTAGTCCCTTGACGAAATTGACCTCCAGATGATAGGGGCTCTCGGTGCCTTTGAGCAGGTAAGTCACAGACGAAAATGACCCTGTATTGTAATATTTGGAGATCTCTTCATCAATCTCGTGGCCGGTAACTACCGCCCCCGGCTTGAATTTACTCTTTTTCAAAAGCCATTCGGCATCCCTGTGAGAAAGACCTGTAAAAGAAACCTTGCCGATGACTATCGAATCCTGATCGATATGGATAGCTTTGGGGTAACGCTTCCTGAGTGCTTTAGGACCTATGAGAGTATTTTGCTCCTTCTGTTCCATTTCATCCAGATATGCCTTGAGACGTACAAGTTCCTGGCTTTTTTCCCTGGCGGCCGCTTCACCATTATCAATTAATTTACGGAGACTCGGTATGTCAAAACTCATCGTGGAATAGTCTTTGACGCTGGGAGCTATAACAATGTCCGTCTTATCGATTGCCTCCACCGTCTTCTCTTCCATATAGAGAGCTAACAGTTCGTTCAACAGATCTCCTATATTCTCTATACCGGAGGTATGGTTGTCGTCAAAACCAAGCTTTACACCAATTATGATATCAGCTCCCATCTCTTTGGCCACATCTACGGGGTAATTGTTCAGCATTCCACCATCCACCAGCACCATATCGTTCATTCTCACCGGAGCAAAGAACCCGGGAATGGCCATCGATGCCCTTATTGCATCTACAAAATATCCACTGCGGAACACAACCTCCTTTTTGCTGACCAGATCCACGGCCACACAAGCAAAAGGAATCGGCATATTGTCAAAATCAATAGAATCCTGATAACCTACCGAATATTTTGTAAAGAGATTATAAACATTATGACCGCTAACATAATACATCGGAATATTAGACAGGAATGATGACTCCTGCTGTCCACGGAGTGGCGGAGGAGGTCCGATTATATTACGATCGCGAGGCAACGCTCTCTTTTGGGTTTTTTCGCCTCTATCTCTTCTAAAAGAAAATGGAATTTTGAGTACAAAGCGGTCGTCATACTTTTTGGCCTCGAAAGAAACTTGCTTACGGGGCACCTTGTCGCTCATCACGAAATCCCAATCTTGCGCCATAACCAGAGAATCCAGTTCGCCGGCAGAATAACCAATGGAATAGAGGCCCCCAACAATGGCACCCATGCTGGTACCTGCAATATAATCGATAGGTATTCCGTATTCTTCAAGCACTTTGAGCACTCCAACATGTGCCGCTCCCTTTGCTCCACCTCCACACAATACTAAACCTACCTTCGGTCTTTGGCCGAAAGCAGCAATGCTGATCGTAAGAAGAAATATGGATATAAATATCAACCTTTTCATACAAATTCTATCTTTCTTGTCCTGCGAGAAGTCCACATGCTGCCATAATATCCTCACCGCGTGAGATGCGCAAGGTAGTGAGAATGCCGGCATTGTTGAGTCGCGCCTTGAAATCATCTATCCTCGTACGTGGAGAGCTTTGCAGCGGTAAGCCTGGTATGGAGTGGAATCTGATAAGGTTGATGCGGCACTCAAGCCCCGAAAGCATTTTTATCAGCGCATCCGCGTGGCGTTTGGTATCGTTGACTCCTGAAAACATTATATACTCGAAGCTAACCCTACGCTGGCCTGTAAAATCATAGCGGCGGATAAGCGAGAGAACATCCTCCAGTTTGAAGGCTTTCTGCACCGGCATCAATGCTGCACGCTCTTCGTCAAATGGGTTATGCAAACTTACTGCCAGGTGGCATTTGGATTCATCCAAAAAGTTCTTGAGCTTGGGCAGCACTCCGATAGTAGAGAGTGTGATGCGCTTGGGACTCCAGCCGAAACCCCACTCCGAGGTGAGAATCTGCAACGCCCTTGACACCTCATCCCAATTATCCAGCGGCTCTCCCATTCCCATAAAAACTGCATTAGTTAGCTCCTGCGCCTCATCAATATTCATAAATTGTGATACAATCTCTGCTGCAGTCAGCTGACCATGGAATCCCGATCTTCCGGTCATACAGAAGGAACAGTTCATCCTGCAACCTACTTGAGATGAGACGCAAATGGTAGCTCTGCCCATTTCCGTGTCATGTTCACCCTCATACTCCGGTATCATCACAGTCTCGATGTATCTCCCTGCAATGGAAGTTGGAAAAATATACTTTTTGGTACCGTCCGAAGAGATAAATTTTTCGGTGTAGAGCGTATGACCTATATGATAGTGCTCTTCGATAGCAGTGCGGGCAGCAATGGAAAGGTTTGTCATGCCGGATATTTCTCTAATGCCTTTTGCGTAGAGCCAGTCAGCTATCTGTCCGGCTGCAAATTTCGGCAACGAGAGGCCTGCTACGACCTCCTGAAGCTGTAACAACGACATTCCCAGCAACTTAGGTTTCATCTTTCGCGAATTTCATATTCCCCCCGCAAATTTAATACAAAAAGAATGTTTTCACATAAAAATGGAGTATATTTGTGGCAGGAATAAGCAGATTTTTCAGCTATTTAGTAACATTCAAAAAAAACAAATTATGGCAAAAGGAAAAGAAGAACCCGGACAGACAACTGCAGGGAAGAATCTGGAGAGGCTCAAAGCCCTCCAGGCGACTATTGACAAGATTGAGAAGGATTTCGGAAAGGGGACGATCATGAAGATGGGAGATCAGCCGAGTTTCGAAGTTTCTATTATTCCTACCGGCTCCATTGCTCT
>Ga0116172_10001581_pt1 | contig 20861 bp, 15 predicted proteins | sample AD_UKC083_MetaG_FD_89799 | JGI IMG/M metagenome (GOLD analysis project Ga0116172, IMG submission 89799) | Active sludge microbial communities of municipal wastewater-treating anaerobic digesters from USA - AD_UKC083_MetaG | ecosystem: Engineered > Bioreactor > Anaerobic > Digestate | place: USA... | reverse complement strand
TCTGAAGAAGCCTCTTTTTCAAGAGTCTCAACTTTTTTACTGTCAGCTGACACAAAAGTTTCTTCTGAAAATACTCTCTTTCCCCCGACAAAAACGTCTGTGACCTTTCCATCTTTTTTGACTTTAAGATCACAAAAACATCCTGGTTCGATTGAACCTACATAGGCACAGCCGAAAGGGAATTTTTGTTGATAGTGTTTTACAGGTAGATTAAGCTGTGAAACAAAAAATCCTTTTTCATTTTCGATGGATAAATCGTGATTGCTGGACTCCCCGTCTGTTCCTAAGAGGAAAGGAATACTTTTTTCTATAAAACTTTCATAAGGAGCCCGTCCCACCCTCATCCTATAATTCATTCTGGGGTTAAATACCACTGTGCATCCGGCCTCTTTCAGCAAGGAAATCTCATGATCGTCAAGCCAAATGCAATCAGAGAAAAGGAACTTTTTAAGAGCTTGAATCTTGTGATCTGCAAAATTTTTTTTGAAAAAAGCAACAGGACGCTCACCAAAATTGGATAGAGATATATCAACATCATTTTTATCTTCAGAGAGATGAAACTGTATGTATGTATCTGTTATAGCGGCAAGTTCGTAAGCTTTTTTTACAGCCGCCGGAGTGCTTGCATGAAGACTATGGACTGAAGGCGCTACTATTACATGATCTGTTGATTCGCTAAGAAGACTCATGTAGTTTCTTGCTGCAGTTTCATAATCTTCAAAAAAGTATGTCTGAGAAAGCTTTTTTTCATAATACGCGTTTTCTGAAATTATATCATAATTCATACGTCCAAAGTATAATCGTATCCCTATATCCTTTGCAGCCTTAATTACCTGTAGGTCCATTGCATTTCCAAGTTTGTTATGGCAGTAAAAAGAAACAAAAACTGTACCGATACCGTATGTAAGCATCCTTGAAAAAGCCCTGAGACAACTGTAATATACAGCTTGTGTGGTAAGGTATGGCGAATACTTGTAGATAGTATTTCTGCACCATAGCGGCAAATCCCATTCCGGCTTTACAATATCTGTATAAATAGATTGTTCCGGGTGGGAATGACCGTTTATATCCGCCGGCAGTATAGTGTATTCATCATTGAAATACACAACCTCTTCACTTGCTGCTGTTGTGTAAGAGCCAGAACCTACAGTCTCTATTATGCCGGTTTCTTTGTCAAATACTATGTAGCCTGGTTTTCTACAGGAGTGACCCTGTATTGTCCCGCATATAACTGTTTTTTCTGCCATATGAGCCCTCCATTAAAGCAATAAAGGCGGAAAACCGCCTTTATTTTCCGCCTATGCTCATATTCTTTATTAAAGTTGTTGAACCTGCTACCGAACCCATGTACTTAAAGTCTGAACCAACCATGACTATGTTTTCCAGCATTTCCTGAAGGGTTCCTGCCATGGTCATTCCTCTGAAGCTTTTTGTGAACTGACCGTTTTCTACAACCTGGCCGCTTATCTGTATAGAGAACCTTCCGGAAATCGGGTCGGCAGTATGCAGTCCCATAACCTGGGTTATATATAAAGCCTTTTCACTTTTGTATCCGCTCAGTATATCATTACGTGTATTGGTCGATAAAAGATGCATATTTATAGTTCCTATCGAAGGATTTCCGCCCAGAGAAGCAAAAGCGTTTCCGGTAGGTTTACAGTCCATCTTTTCGGCTGAGTATAGATTGTGGGCATAGGTCATCAGCACACCATTGCGTATGAAATCAAACTTCTTTGTATTGGTTCCTTCGGCATCAAAAGACGAAACATAAGGAGCAGAACCGTTCATCGGATCATGTACCAGACTTACTTTTTTATTTGCGACAACCGACCCTACCTTATCTTTAAGGAAAGATTTTCCCTTAAACACATTTTCTCCTGACAGCGGAGAGGAAAGAACACCTAAAAGCATGCCTGAAACTGTAGGACTAAATATTACATCGTATCTTCCGCTCTGCAGAACTTCTGCATTCAATCCTGCTACGGCAAGCTCCACTGAATTTTTTATTATGTCTTCAGATCTGATAAGTCTCGAGCTCTGTCTTATGTCAAACTCATATCCCATAGATGAGCTTTCGCCCTGAACAGCGGCCAGCATAATTTCGGCAGCAGCATTCGAAGAAACTGATTCCTTATAAACACCGTTGGTATTGGCAAAAACTCTTTTTGTAACCTCTGTTTCAAACGATGAGCCTCTTACAAACTGGATTCTCTTGTCCATATTTTTAGCACTGTTTTCCATATTTTTTGCATTTTCTGTTATTTCGTCGAGAGTCAGATTTTTGGTATCGATATCAAAACACCAGTCGAGAAAAGTAAATGCCTTGTCTGAAGATATCATGTTTCCGTTATCCGGCTGCGAATACTTAACCAAAGCTGCTGCATTTTTTACAGCCTCAAGCAGAGAGCCTTGATCAAGCTGATTGGTATTAGCGGCCGCTATTCTCCCGTCATTATCCATAAGTAATATTCCGGCTGCTGATCTTTCACCCTGAGAAAGTTCTTCAAGCTTTCCGTTTGAGAAAGAAGCTTTTTTCGATACAGCAGTTCCGATATTAATCTGTCCTTTGAGGTTATTTGAACTTATATAGTCAAGAACCTTATTTATTATTTCTTTCATTTGCCTTTACCCCCCTTTACGACTCCTCCCACAATCATTTTTGGTACTCTTATAGTTGGCTGGGCATCTGATACCGGGGCGCCCTGACCATCTTTGCCGCATGTTCCCACTGCATATCCTAAGTCGTTTCCAACCATATCTATGCTTTGAAGTACTTTAAGCCCGTTTCCGACTATGCTTGCACCACGCAGGGAAGTAGTTGTTTTTCCGTTTTCTATGTTGTATCCCTCGGTTATTTTAAACTGGAAATCGCCGCTGATTACATCTACCTGACCGCCTCCCATCTTTTTTACAAATACTCCTTTTTCTACAGATTTTATAATATCATCCGGATTATCATTTCCAGGGAGGATAAGAGTATTTCTCATTCTGACTATCGGCAGGTTCATATATGTTTCACGTCTTCCGTTTCCTGTAGGTTCTTTTCCAAACATTTTAGCGGTTATTTTGGTGTGCATATAGCCCTTAAGAATTCCGTTTTCTATCAGAACGGTTCTCTGTGTCTGTGAACCTTCATCGTCATAGTTCAGAGTTCCTCGTTTACCAGGAATAGTACCGTCATCCACTACTGTCACTTTTTCTGAAGCAATCTTCTGACCAGCTTTATCCCTGTATACAGAACCACTGAGAACAAGATCTGCTTCCATTCCGTGTCCACAGGCTTCATGAACCATAGTTCCTCCGGCTTGACTGGACATTACAACTGTAAATTCACCTGCCGGAGCATCCTCGCCTTCAACCTGTGCTATGGCTTGTCCGCATGCATCTTTGGCAGCCTGTATTATCATGTTGTCGTCAAAGAATTCAAAACCTTTGTTTTCAGAGTTTCCTGACATACCTGTAAAAATCTGTCCATCTTCGCTTTTAGCAACAATTGAAACGTAAAAAAGCGGATAGCTTCTTACATCGTCGGCAATAGTGCCGTCTGAGTTAACTATTCTTACAGTTCTTTTGGAATCTCCATATCTTACGGTTATCTGGATTATCCGTGGATCATACTCTTTGGCTACTTTGACAGCCATATTTATCTTTTCCATTTTTTCCTCAACAGGGATTTTATCGAACTCCTTATCTATTTTTATCAGATTTCTTTTTGGAAGTTCTTTTAAATCAAGTACTTTTTTTATTTCTGCTGATGAGGATCTTGTTTTAGCTATACTGCTCAGGTTTTCAGCAATTTTTTTGAGAGAAGCATAATCAGGGCTGCTTGTATGGGCAAAAAGTGTTTCTTCGCCTATAACTACTCTTAAGCTGGCTCCATTTCTTTTTGAATAGCTTGAACCCTCAAACTTTCCGTTATCGTATAGTATAGATGTTGCATAGTAATCTTCAAAAAATATTTCCGAATAATCTCCGCCTTGAGAAAGTGCAATGTTTAAAATCTCAAGGTATCTTTCTTTAGAAAGATTCACGTTTATCCCTCCTGATTTGATAAAATTATGCTTATTATATTCCATTATATCATATATATACGTTATGAAACGCCGGAACACTTTTCTCATAATAATTATACTTCTGTTTTTTTGTAAAATAATTTCAATATAGATATCTTACTATGATAAAATTAAAATGTGAGGTGATAATTTATGCCTATTGATGGACTTGCTATTCGTAAACTTATCAATGAAGCAAGAGAGCGTGTTGTGAATAAAAGTATTAAAAATATATACCAGCCTGTGGAAGATCAGCTTCTTATACAGACCAGCGGTGATTTTCTGCTTTTTTCCGTGCAGAATCCATCGTATCTTCTGGTAATTGAAAAAAAACCTGATATACCGGAAAATCCTTATAATTTCTCAATGTTTCTGAGGAAAAGAATAAAAGGAGGAAAGATTCTTTCGGTTGAACAGTTAGGAACAGACAGGATAGGCTATATGGATATTCAGGGTTATGATGAGATAGGAGATCTGAGAAAGTACAGACTCTACTTTGAACTCATGGGGAGAAATTCAAATATTATTCTTGTTAACGAGGATAATGTTATCCAAGATGCTATGAAAAGAGGTACTGCAGAAACACGTCTACTTATACACGGAATAAAGTATATACCCTTTTTTGATGATTCTAAAGTAAATATAATGAAAGAGGATATATCAGATATAAAAGCAGCTTCAAACCTTCAGGGATTTTGTAAAACTTCACAGGGCTCACTAATGTTTTACAACACTTTACAGGAATTGAGACAGGAGATAATAAGTCCATATCTGTATGTTTATACAGATGAAAAGGGGAACAGAGATCTTTTGGCATTAAAGCCTGTCGGTTCGGATATAAAAAAACTTACGCCATCTGCTGCCATTATTGATGTTTTTGAGTTCAAAGCCAACCAGTCCAGATTTCTTGCCATACGTAAGGAACTTTTAAAGAAATTGGAGAGGGAAGTAGATAAAGATGAAAAGATAAAAGATAATCTAAAAAAGGATATTTCCGAACAGTCAAAAATTCCTGAACTATCGAAAAAAGCAGAGCTTCTACAAAGCTTTGTTTATAAAGTAAGCAAGGGTGATGACAGTATTTTAACCAAAGATTGGTTAACCGGAGAAGATATCCTTATAAAGCTTGATCCTATAAAAACACCATCACAGAATCTCCAGGATTACTTCAGAAAGCTTAAAAAAATAAAAAACAGAGTCGGATATGCACTTGAAAAGATAGTGCATATAGAAAAAGAACTTGAGTATTATTATCAGCTTATGGCAATGCTTGACGAGGCAGAGGATATACAGACTCTTGAAGAAATAAAAGTAGAGATGATTCAGCAGGGGTTGATTGATGCCAAAAACAAAACAGTCAAGAAAAGCGAAAAAAACAATCCGTACAGAAAATTCAGCTATAACGGTTTCGATATATTGGTTGGGAAAAACAATGTGCAGAATGATGAGATAACCAAAAATGCGCGGGCAGATGACATATGGCTCCATACAAGAGGAATTCCCGGATCACATGTCATAATAAAATGTGCCGGAAAAGAAGTTCCGTACGATGTCATACTTTATGCTGCCACAGTTGCGGCAAAATATTCCAGGGCCAAATTTTCCTCAAATGTAGGAGTTGATTATACCAAAAAATCTAATGTTTATAAACCTAAAGGCTCAAAACCGGGAATGGTTTTATACGAAAGCTACTCCACAGTGTTTGTTACACCTGTTTTTTAAGGAGGAAAGAGTATGAAAATAGCAGTAATAGGCTTTGGTGCGGCATCTATAGGTTTTTTGAACACGGTTAAGAATACCGGACATGAAGTTCATATCTTTGAAAGTTCCAAGGATATATATTCATCAAGTCTGAGCGGTATCAGGTCTGACGGAAAGCTTTTTGTCTCTGGAAGTATGGGAGGAGACCTGCTGGTAGATATAAAACTTCAAAAAGAAGTTGTAGACTTCTATATAAACCATTCAGCACTGGGAAAAAATGAAATAGAGTACGGTTATTCGTTTTCAAATGCCGAACTGTATAAGAAATTCTATGATTACGGGTTTGATCCTGTGAAGTCAGACTTTTACCATATAGGAACGGATAAACTCGGAGATATTCTTACAGCTATATACTCGGAATTTAAGACGTTCAATAATATGCATTTTTATTTTGGGAACAGGGTTGAAAGTGTAGAGCCGGCGGAGTATGGAGCACAAATACAGGTAAACGGAGAAAAAATCCTTTTTGATCTGGCTGTGGTTGCCGCAGGGCGCAGCGGACACAAGCTCACTTCGAAGTTTATACAGGAACATCCGGAGGTTGTCCTTTCCAATACCACGGTAGATCTTGGTGTAAGATATGAACTTCCAGACCATATAGTACAGGAACTGAACGAAGAAATGTACGAGTTCAAAGTAAAGCTTAAGACCAAAACTGGATATATGGTCAGAACTTTTTGCAATAACCCTTCCGGTGAGGTTGTTCTTGAAAAATATGATGATTTTGTTACCGTGAACGGTCATGCCAGAATGAAGGAAAAAACAACCAATACCAACTTTGCTGTGTTGGTTACACACTCCTTTACCTCGCCTTTCAATGATCCTGTAGGATATGGCTCATATATTGCGAAGCTTTCGAATATTCTTGCAGGCAATAACAAGATTATACTTCAGGCTTATGGTGATTTTAAACAGGCCAAAAGAACAAAAAAACTAGGAAGGGTGCTTCCCACGCTTAAAAGCGACAATTATATACTTGGGGATCTCAACTTGGTTTTCCCAAGAAAAACCGTCGAGTCTATAATTTACTTTCTTGAAGAATTAAATAAAGTAATACCGGGTATAACTTATGAAGATAATCTTCTGTACGGAGTTGAAGTAAAGTTTTATGGAAATAAGCTTGATAACAGTAAGTATAAAAATATAAAGTTCATAGGCGACTGCTCCGGCTGGACACGGTCGATAACGTATGCGACATCTCATGGGATAATGCTCGGGCAAGAGCTGTTCCTATAAAATTATGGCTGAATATAAACAAGTCCATTCCTTTGACCTGCAGATTAGCCAGATGAAGAAAATTCAGTATGAACTGGCTTCAAAAGTGGAGATTGGCGGAAAAATAAGAACTCCCTCCATAATCGGAGGGGTAGATGTTTCTTTTATGGGAGAAAAAGCAGTTGGAATAGTTGTTTGTCTTGCATTTCCTTCGTTGGAGCTTATTGAGTACAGTTATTCATCTGTTGAGGTCTCTATGCCTTATATTCCGGGATACCTTGCATTTAGGGAGCTTCCTGCATTTCTAAAAGCATGGGAGAAAATAAAAAATGTGCCAGATGTAGTGATGTTCGATGGTCATGGTGTAGCCCATCCAAGAAGATTGGGAATTGCAAGCCATGCTTCTTTTTTTATTGAAAGACCTACTATAGGAATAGGAAAGTCCCTCCTTTACGGGATAACCGTTGAACCTGCAAAAGAAAAGTTTTCACAGAATCCGATTTACGATAACGTGTATACAAAACATCCGAATGACAGTATAATAGGAATGAGTATGTGCTCAAAGGAGAAAACCAAGCCTATCTATATATCCTGTGGAAATCTAATCTCTTTGGAAGAGGCAATAAAACTTTCACAGATGTCCATTACAAAGTACCGACTTCCTGAACCGACAAGATATGCACATCTATACAGCCAGAAAGTAAAAAAAGAGATCAGTTAGATTTTCTTCTGAATTTTCTGAGTTTTAAAGTCATTATGATTGAGTATATTGCAAGAAATATTGCAAATGCTGCAATAATGAATATAAGAAAGTCTTTTGAATTAATAGTAATTTTATTGGTTATTACCGAATCCTTGGGTAAAATTTTCTCATCAATATTCCATTTTTTGAGTACGTTATGATCGAACGAAAAAATATTGGTGTCTTCTGTCACGACAGGGATATTTTTTAGTGACTCTCCGTTTAAAAGCCTCATTCCTATCTGTCCGGCGATCTGTCCCTGTTTGAAACCGCTGGCAACATTCCCACCCACACCGCCCATTCCAAGTCTGGTTTCGCTTGAGACAAAAATCGGTACTCTTGAGCATTCAAGAAAAAGTTTCATTGCTTGATTTACAGAGTATATTACTCCGTCTTTATCTACAAAATTTTGAAGAATTATTAAAGAATCATTGTTTGGAATAAGGCAGATTCTGGCAAGCAGCTCGGCCATTTTCAGCTCTCCCATATCTAACAGCATAATCTTCGGCCCATTTTCCTGCTTTGAAATATAATCCTCCAAAAGTTTTCTGTACATACTTCCGGTGATTGTCTGATCGGTAACGACAAAAATATTTTCTGTCATCGGACGTATTTTCGGTATTATATCCAGAGTTCTTTCAAGGTTATTGGCCTCTATGACACCTGAAATATTCTCAAGACCTTCAATAAGGGATGGACTAAAGTTGCTTATACCACAGAATATAAGATTCTGGCTTTTAAAGAACCCGTCTTTATGAAGTTTCGCGAATTCCAGAGCTTCATTATCGGTTACCACTATAAAATCAAAAACAGTATCGGCATACTTTGCCATAAGAAGATTATGAAGCTCCTGCAGATAGGTGCTTTCAAAATTTGTCTTGGTATCCATATACAGATAAGAGATTTCTATGTTTATATTCGGATTTGACCTTAGTGAATCCAGAATTCCCCTGACTTCATTTACAGTAAAAACATGCTCTATGCTGTAAGAGTTTAAAATAAGCACTTTATAGATTTTATCTTTGTTGAAAGAGCCAAAATCCTTTATGGTTTTTTCGTACAAAGTCTTGTAGTATGAGTCATTCTGACATCCGGATACTAAAAAGATCATTGCAGCAAGGAACACATAAAAAATTTTTTTCATATCAACTCACCTATTTGGTGTAACTATCCCATAGTCTCATGAATTCGTCTGTATAGACATTATTGATATAATTGCTTTCGATAATTAAGGAGTTTTCATCGTTCTTATCCTGAGCTGCACCGGTAAAGTTGAAAGATCCTGTAAGAACTTTATTATCGTCAAATATAATGACCTTATGGTGAAAGGTTTTACTGTTTTTATCAAGAATGATATCTATCTTTCCCTTTAAAATATTATATGCAGCATAAGAAGCTTTGGACTGAAACTCTTCCGTTATAACTTTTACTTCGACTCCCCGTTCAGAGGCACAGATAAGTTCTTGGGCAATATCAGGATCGGTGAAGGTAAAGATCATCATATAAATATTTTTGGTACATTCTTTGATGTTTTTAAGAATTTCCTGTTTAAGATTGTCCTCAGGCGTAAAGTATGTGCTTATGGTTCCGATATCTGTAAGAACTGAAGGAAATGGTTTTTCAGTGCCTGCTTTTTTGCCGAAGATTTTTTGCTCAAACTGTTCTTTAAACTCCTGTACATAATTTTCAGCAATCTCATTATTGAAAATAAAGATCATATTATTAGAGTTATATTCAAGACAGTTATTGGTTAGATTGGTACTTCCTGTGACAAGACAATACCCATCTATTACAATGAACTTATCGTGCATAAGCGCGATGTTTGTGTCAAAAAGCACTTTAATGTTATTACGTGGCAGAGACAGAGAGGTAAAAGTATTTTGATTTTGAGTCTCTGTAACCATTTTGACTTCTATTCCCCTCTGTGCAGCTCGTTTTAAGGCATCTGCAATCGTACTGTGGTTTATGTCATAGATGCTGATGTAAATATATCTTTTAGCATCGTCAATCAGAGATTCAAGGTACTTTATATTTGAAAGATTCTTTTGCTGAGTGTCAAAATCATAAAAAAGAACAGTTGCATCCCGTGAAGGATCATTTATAAAGATATTCCAACTGTCCTGTGCGGTAAAAAGAGTGTAGGTTGCCTGCGAGCTTGACGCACGGAAAAAGAAGTTCCGATCTGCGTAGATTGAGCCCGGAGGCATATATGAAGGAGTGTCCATATCGCTTATATTTATATAATCTCCTTTTGAAAGATAGATATCCGTCTTGTATCCAAGACTTAGGATGAGTGGAAAAACCAAAAAACAGATCAACAATAAGGATTTTTTCATATGACACCTCAAAATAATATTTTTATAAAATTATATCATTTTGGTGAAAAAAATATACGGTTAGAAAAAAATATCTTCAGGTAGTATAATATAATGAAAATGCAACAGTGTTTAAGACTTAAAATAAAGATAATATCCAAAATAAGAAAAAGTATCAGGAGGCAGAAATGAGACCAAAAGATATAAAATATCTTTCAGAAAAAGTAATGAGCAGCGGCGAAATACCTCTTTTATGGGGACATTTCGGAGTAGGAAAAACTGATATAGCCAAAGAAATTGCCCAGCAGACAGGACGGGAACTGATAATTCTGGTCATTTCGCAGATGGAACCTGGCGATCTTATAGGTATGCCAAGCAGATACAAATCATCTGGAATGGATTCGGACAGGACGGTTTTTCTGAAGCCTGACTGGTGGCCTGATAACGAGAACACAATAATAATGATAGACGAGGTCAACAGAGCTCATCGTTCGATAAGAAATGCAGTAATGCAGCTTTTGCTTGACAGGCGTATCCATAATCACATACTGCCACCTGGTACATGGATAATGGCGGCGGCTAATCCTCCGGATGAAGAGTATGACCAGGTTGACCTTATAACAGATCCGGCTTTTATGTCACGATTCTTTCATTTTGACATCTCACCGGACATAAGCGACTGGACGCAATGGGCCAAAGAAAATAAACTTGCTGATCCGGTTATTAATTTTGTGAACGATTATCCTGAATACCTATCGTCAGATCTTAACGTATCAATGAGACTAAATTTGAGACCTAGTCCCAGAAGCTGGTACAAACTTGCAAAGGTTTTTGAAAATCTTTCTGATCAGGAAATTAAAGATTACGGATATATTATTTCTGCTTCGATAATCGGGTCAGAAGCGGCCAGAGCATTTACCAACCACCTTAACAACAAAAAGAACCTTCCTACTGCGCAGGATATACTTAAAGAAGGAAAGTTCATACAAAGGCTTTCGTCATTGAATCAGGACGAAAAAATCACCCTTGTTCTCAGAATAAATAAGTACATTGAAAATATAAGCGAGACTGATATGATAAAAATAATTGATATTTCTGAACATCAGACATATGCCAAAAATATCAAGCTTCTTTCGGAATATGTTCCCAAAGATTCTATTTTTGCTATTTTAAGAAACCTTGAAAACCTTATTCAAAAAAGTTCTGGTTTAAAAAGAGCATTTTACGATAAACTTTTTGAGGCTGTAGCCATTGAGCTCAACGACGAAAGCTGGTTTCAGAACTTATAAATAAAGCGGTGGGAAAATGGACGATATATTACAGAAAGCATGGATAGAGCTTTCAAAAGAGAGTGTTTTTTACTCGTACCTTAAGATGTATTTTGACAGTCTTGCTACTGATGCTGTCAGAACCATAAAGGTAAGCATAACGCCAAACGGTAATTTCAGAATAACCTATAATCCCTATAAACTCCAAAACAAAGGGCTTGCTTTTACAAAAGCACTGTTAAAACACGAAATATACCACATTATATTCGGGCATTTTTTTATAAAAATAAAAAACAAACGGGAGAAAGGCTTATGGAATATCTGTATGGATGCAGCTGTTAATCAGTATATACCAGAGCTGGATGCACTTTCCATGCCTATGGATGCATTATTAAAAGAAGGTTGCGCATCAGATAATGAAAATCTTTTTGTAGCACCGCCTATGAATTATATCAACAAGACTGCAGAAGAGTATTTTAAATGGGCAGTAAATTTTATGGAAGATGAAAAGATGGCCGATTTGGAAGAGGTGGAGGATAAACGGAGCGAGACAGATTCACACGACTTTAACTCGGAGATTTCTCAGGAAATGGCTGTTGATATAGTAAGCGAAGTAATATCCCAGGCATACGATAAATCAGCCGGCGATATTCCCAGCGGAATAGAGTTTGCGGTGCAGCTTATGATAAAAAAACCCAAAGTATCGTGGGCAAATGTTTTACGCAGATTTTTCGGAAGCTCTACCGTGGTGGACAGATACAGAAGCATATTAAAACCCAACAGACGGTATGAAGATCAGCCTGGATGGCAGTCGGAATATGGTCCGAAAATAGCTGTAATACTTGATACAAGCGGTTCTATAATTGAAGAAGAGTACAACAGCTTCTTTTCGGAAATTGATTCTATAGCCAAAATAACCGGAGGAAAGGTTTTTTTGATACAGTCTGATCAGGATGTGCGTTCGGTTATCCAGTACAGCAGAGGAAGCTGGAAAGATATAGTTCTTAAGGGGAAAGGTTCTACAGATATGCAACCTGCGGTCGACTATGTCCAAAGCGTGATAAGACCCGAAGGAATAGTAGTATTTACCGATGGATATGTGGACGTACCTGTGATAAAAAGGCGGGTTATGTTTGTTCTCTCCCAAAAGAACAATCCGGAATTTTATAATGAATCTGTTGAAATATACGGAAAAGAAAATGTGTGCATAATTCAATAAATACGGCCGAATCTGCGGCCGTATTTATTTTCGGTTTTTCAAGAAAACAAGAGAAAATTACACATAAAAAAGAATATTCTTTGTTAATACCATGAAAATCAGGATTGCTTTAATTTGTAAAAATGATTACAATAATTTAGAAAACGTTTTCGCAAACGTTTTCAGAAAGGTGGAGACATGTCGGACAAAATTACAATCAAAGACATCGCAAAAAAATCAGGAGTATCAATATCTACGGTTTCAAGAGTTATAAACAAAACGTATCCGGTAAGGAAAGAAGTGGCTGAAAAAGTTCAGCAGACCATACAGGAGCTTAACTATACTCCAGATCTCATGGCAAAAAGTCTCAAAACAGGTAAGACATCAACAATCGGGCTTATAATACCGGATATATCAAACCCTTTTTTTGCTTCTCTTGTAAAAGGTGCCGAGTCGTATCTCAGCAAAAAAGGTTACTCACTTATTATCTGTAATTCAAATCAGGATATGAAAGAAGAAACAAGACTCATAAATATTTTGCTTTCAAAAAAAATTGATGGCCTTTTGTTTACCGGAAGTGCCAATCACAATAAGTTTCTACAGGAAAAAGTAATTGACATGCTTCCTGTTGTATTTATGGATAGGGCTTTTGTGAAAACAAACGGATCTTATGTTCTTTCTGACAGTTACAATGGCATGCTTGACCTCTTGAACTATATGTATGGAGCAAATCACCGTTCATACATATACATAAGCGGCAACAAAGATACTCTGAGTGCCGGGGAGAGAACCAAAGCCTTTTCTGACTTTGTAAAAGAAAAAAAGATAGAAAAGTACCGCATATACCAGGCTCAGTATGATTATGAAAGCGGTTATAAAGCTATAAAAGCAATGGACTGCGGTAAAGGATATGATGCAGTTATATGCGGAAATGACCTTATAGCCTATGGCGTAATAGAGGCACTTAAAAACAGTGGCGTGAACGTGCCATACAATATAAGTGTCACGGGATATGATGACATCATGTTCAGCAGAATGTTTTCTCCTTCCCTTACAACGGTAAGGCAGCCTATCTACGATATAGGAAGTAAATCGGCAGAAAAACTGTTGAAAATAATCGAAAACAATAAAAAGATTAAAAACGGTATAATCCTGAAAAATGAACTAGTAATACGTGAAAGCACGATGATTAGAAGTGACTGCAGCAGACAAAAAGATTAGTAATCATTTTTTTAAAATTATCAATCGTTACCTGTATAACTTGCATTTTAAAAGATTTATTTTAATCACTTATGAAAACGTTTTCTATCAATAAAGGAGGGGCAAACATGTTTTTAAAGAGATTTATAGCTGTTATTGCAGTTCTGTTTTCTGTTTTTACATTGAGCTATGCACTTGATCTGAAGGGAACCACAGAAAGTTCAAGCATAGATTCCAAAATTCTCGGACATGCATTTAAGTATAAAGTATATCTTCCGGCTGAGTATACCTCTCAAAAACAATTTCCTGTAATTTATCTTCTTCACGGAAGCAATGGAAACGAAAATAGCTGGGATGAACTTTTAGGTACACTAGACACGCTTATTTCTTGCGGAGAAATTCCTCCGTTTGCAGCTGTTGTTCCATGCAGCGGCTATAGCTGGTGGATTGACGGAAGAGAAAAGTATGAAAGTGCGTTTATAAATGAACTTATGCCTTTGGTAGAAAAAAAGTATAACTTTTCACAGTATAGAGAAACAAGGATAATATCAGGCTTTTCCATGGGGGGCTATGGTGCTTTGAGATACGCTCTGGTATATCCGGAACTTTTCAGCGGTGCCATCCTTTTAAGTCCAGCACTTTATGACACTTTACCGCCAATAGATTCAAGTGCCAGGGAAACAGGCAACTTCGGCATGCCTTTTGATATTGTTAAGTGGAACACTCTCAACTATCCGCAGGCTCTTAAGAAGTACAGACAGCAAAGTAGCACCGTCAGTCTTTTTATAGCCGCAGGCGATGATGACTGGCATAATCCTGAAGGCTTTGAATTTAACATCGAACAACAGGCAGTAAGGGCATACGGCATTTTATGCAAGGAAAACAAAATACCAGGTGAGTTGAGAATCCTTAATGGAGGACATGACAGCGGAGTATGGAAGCCTGCATTTTCAGAAGGGTTAAAGTATCTAGGAAGTATTGTTTCAAAAGAAATTAAAAAGCTTTCTTCTTCTCCGGCCATAAAAACAGAAGTAAAAATAGACAAGGTATGGAGTTTTAAAGCCGCAGGCGCTATAAACAGTTCTCCAGCGGTAGGAAATGACGGAACCATATACTTTGGATGCGACGGCAAGAAAATATATGCCCTGACTCCAGACGGAAACAAAAAATGGGAGTATGCAACGGATGATGCTGTATATGCAACACCGGCCATAGATAATGACGGGACAGTCTATTTTGCCTGCTGGGACGGATTTTTGTATGCCATGAATCCGGATGGTACGCTTAAATGGAAAAATAATACCGGATGCGGAGATTCCTCGCCTTGTATCGGAGTGGACGGAAGCATATATATAGGCAGTTCTGACGGAAAACTTATATGTATAGATAAAAACTCCACAATCAAGTGGCAGGTGCAGCTTGGATCGATAGTTACTTCTTCTCCGATTACAGACACAAGCATGATATTTGTGACAAGTGAAGACAACAAATTTTTTGCATTTTCCTTGGATGGACAAAAGATATGGCAAGCAGAGCTTGACAGTTGGATTACTTCATCGCCTTCATTTTATGATGAAAATATTGTTATGGCAGTATCAGGAAGTTCATTATATGTCTTTGAAAAGAGCACGGGCAAAGTCATCAAGCAGATTGCGGTCAGTGGCGGAAGATCCTCGGCGGTAACTGATAAAAACGGTAACATATATATTGGAACCCGTGAAGATAAAAAATTATATGCATTTAATAAGAATTTTGAAAAAATCTGGGATTTTGCAACAGGAGCAAGAGTTTATTCAACTCCACTGACAGTTTCCGGTGGGTTGATAATGTTCGGTTCACGGGACAAGTCTTTTTACTGTGTAGATTCTTTTGGGAATATGATCTATGAACTCAAAACGGGGGGAGAAGTAAATTCATCACCTGTAATGGCAGAAGACGGGACGCTTTACATAGGATCTGCAGATTCACAGCTTTATGCTATAAGATTTACAGATGCGTCTTTTCAGGAGTCTTTATGGCCGATGTTCAGAGGAAATAAAAGAAGAAACGGAAGTACAAAATAAAATTCTATTTCGGAGGTGGATGTATGAAGTTAAAAGCGTTATTGGTGCTGTGTATGATCATTTCAGCAGTTGTGGTTTTTGCAAAACCGACAGTCATAAGGCTTCTGGAGCAGGATTTTCTTCCCTCCAATCCTGATGATGAGCAGTATGTAAAGCTTATAGAAACGGAATTTTTAAAAGCAACCGGTATAGAGATTGATATACAGCTGGTTCCGATTCCAAGTGGTAAGTATGCCGACAAAGTCAACGTTCTGCTTGCAAGCGGTGATTTTCCGGATGTAATATGGTTCAGGGACAATGTTGATATACCATATGCTGATCAGGGTCTTCTTATGGATCTCAGAGCACTGGTATCAAAATCCGAAACTCTGAAAAAAGCAATGCCTTCATGGGATATGGCAAGATTAAATTCATACCCGTATCTGCTATGGATAACTCCTATAAACCCAAAGATCGCCGTTGTAAGGGAAGATTGGATGAAAGAACTTGGAATTTCTGCTCCTAAGACAGTAGAAGATTATTATGATATGATGAAAAAACTTAAAACTAAAGCACCTAATGCAATCACTATAACAGGAAATCTTGAAAGACTTGACTCAATTTTTAATGCTGCATTTGGAACCGATCAGACCTTTATTAAGCAAAAAGACGGAACATTCACGTATTCGAGAATAACTCAGGGTGAAAAAGAAAAACTGGCTTTTTATAACAAGCTTTTTAAGGAAGGACTACTTGATCCGGAATTTATCACCGTTAACTGGCAGAGTATGGAAGATAAACTCTATTCTTCAAAAGTAGCGATGGTTGTAGGAGGATCGGGAATAGTTGTGGATATGTATCAGCAGAGAATGTACGATTCGGGAAATAATACAAAGCTTATAGCCTTGGAACCTCCGGTCGGAATCTCCGGCAAGGCAGGTTTCCCGGCTGTGAACGTTAACAGGCAGTCAAGAGGTTTTGCAATAACAACCGTCTCAAAGGTAAAAGATGTTGCGTTTAAACTTCTTGAATTCATGGCTACTGAAAGGGGTCAGTTTATAGACAGGCTGGGAGTTGAAGGCAGAGAGTACAAGGTAGTTAACGGAAAGATTGAAAAAACAGAAAAAGGTCTTGTATGGTATCCTCGATTCTATGAAAATCCTAACTGGAACTCACCAATAGAGCTTTATGGCGAAGTTGGCAAAAAATCTCTTGAAATAGTTAATAAATATTATGTAGAAGATAATTATTTTGAAATGCCTGCAAAGTATTCGACTAGCTGGGATGAAATGAACAATCTTTATAAAGAGTACTCCATAAAGATTGTTACCGGGGAGTATGCAATAGAGAAATTTGACGAGTTTGTCACCAAATGGAGAAAAGCAGGTGGAGATACATATATAAAGCTTGCTAATGAATTTTTTAAAAAATCCGGTAAGTAGGAAAGAATAATGAAAGAGAAGATAAGAGGTTCAATAATCGGTGCTGCCCTGGGAGATGCTCTCGGGGCGCCCATTGAGAAGCTTAGCCATTCAAAAATAAAAGAAATGTACGGCAAAGTAACAGATCTGAATGTTGAAAGCTACAAGTCAAAATCAAAGACTCACGGAAAGGGTTACGGAAGAATAACAGACGATACATTGTTGAGTATCAGGCTATGCGAGATGTATAATGAAAAAATTGATCATATTGATACGTACGATGTGTTCACACTTATCAAAAAAATTTTCTTCCAAAAGATGTGGGTACCCGAGTATCAAAAAGAGATTCCTCTTATAGAAAGACTTTTTTACCCGGAGAAATATATTTTTCTCAGCAACTATCTTGCATCACGCGATCCAAGGTCGGGCGGAACCGGAAATATGGTGAACTGTGGAGCAGCAATGTATATGACACCTGTAGGACTTGTAAATGCATGTGATCCGTTAAGAGCATATGAGGAAGCCATAAATTTTGGTTTGTCTCATCAGCACAGCTATGGTCTTGAAGCCGCAGGTGTTTTTGCGGCATGTGTGGCGGCTGCCATGATACCCGGAATAAAAATGTCCGAAGTTGCCTCGTTAGCAATAGATCTGGCAAAAGACGGAACACAGCTTGCAATAAAAGATATCGTAAAAGAAACAGTATTAATGGATAAAAATGAAGATAATGCAGATAAGTTCCATGAAATCATAAAAAAATACAGCCCTATGGGAGATAATGTTGAAAGATTTGAAGATCAGGTCGGACTCCCGACTGAAAATTATACCCCAAGCCGTCTCAAGAGCATAGAGGAGCTTCCCATTGCCATAGGTTACTGCATGCTTTATGAAGACGACCTTATGAGAGCAATGACCGAAGGTGTTAACTCTGGAAGAGATACCGATTCAATTGGAGTGATGATAGGAGCCATACTTGGAGCAAAACTGGGTGTTCAGTCAATAAGAAAAGAGCTCATAAACCAGTTGAAAGAAGCAAACAGGTATGATTTTATGGAGATAGCGGATAAATTTTATGAAACTGTCAGAGCGATACACGAAAAAGACAGAAAGAGGTATATTAATATTATTGATATGAGGAAATGATAATAACCGTTTGGAGGGAGAGAAAATGAAATTCGACCAGAAGTATCTTGAAAAAGTATATGCCGGGCTTTTGGGGAAAATTATCGGTGTAAGGCTTGGAGCGCCGGTTGAACCATCTGTTTGGACGTATGAGAGAATACTGGAGTCATATGGAGAAATAACAGACTATGTAAAAAGCTATAAGAACTTTGCAGCTGACGATGATATCAACGGACCGATGTTTTTTATCCAGGCAGTTGAGAGCTACATAAAAAATGATCGCATGACAGCGCAGGACTGCGCTGATACATGGCTTAACGTTACCTCCGAAGGACATGGAATGTTCTGGTGGGGAGGATACGGTATATCGACGGAACATACAGCTTTTGATAATTTGAAAAAAGGTATTTCTGCGCCACAGAGCGGAAGCGTCGAAAAAAATGGAAGTACAGTCGCTCAGCAAATTGGCGGGCAAATTTTTGTTGACACATGGGGGTTAGTTTTTCCTTCAGACTACAAAAAAGCCGGTGAAATGGCGAGAATTTCGGCAAGTGTTTCCCATGATGCAAGTGCGCTTGACGGTGCACAGTTTGTTGCAGGCTGTATAAGTCATGCTTTCAACGAAACTGATATACTAAAACTTGTAAAAGATGTTTCTGATGTTCTTGATAAAGGATCAGAGTACAGGGATATGATAGAAAAAGTCCTTGATTTTTATAAAAATAATCCAGATGATTGGAGAAAGTGTTTCTTATATGTAAAATCGCTATATTCCGATAAGAAGAAGTATCCCGGTGTAGTCCATGTGATACCTAATTCTGCGGTAATAGTCCTTTCACTGCTTTACAGTAAAGGGAATTTTTCAAAAGGAGTACTTGTTGCAACAATGTGCGGATGGGATACAGACTGCAATGCCGGAAATGTAGGAACTATACTTGGAGTAATGAACGGTATCCAAGGTATAGAAGAAAAATGGAAAAAACCTATAAAAGACTTTTTCATAACCTCAAGCGTAATAGGAAGCCTCAATATATGGGATATACCCTGTGCAGCAAAGTATATCGCCGCTTTGGGAGCAAAAGCAAATAAAGAGCCAGATGAAATGTCCGGATACGACGGTGAGATCTGCTGTGACTTTGAAATACCAGGATCTACACACGGGTTCAGATCTGACAACGAAAACATAGTTACATTTATAAATACAGACGAAGAGGCTTACAGTGGTAATAGATCGCTGAAAGCAGTACTCGTTACAATGGAGAAAAACGTTACCCAGAAATTTTTTATAAAACCTTTCTACAGAAGATCCGATTTCAGTGATGAGAGATACAAACCACAACTCTCTCCCAAAGTGTATCCTGGTCAGAAGGTATCTTGCGTCTTAAAAATAAAGGAGATACCACAGGATGTAATGATAAAAGCCTGTATGTACATAAAGTATGACGGGAATACAGAGTATGTCTCTACACAGAAGTATACTCTGAGACAGGGAGAATGGGAAAGGATGGAACTGGATATTCCCGACATTAACCACACAGCAGTGGAGGAAATAGGTTTTAAGCTGTCCAATGTAAGTGGTAATCAGTATCATGGGATTTTTTATGTAGATGATTTTAAAGTAAGCGGAAAAGCGGCATATGCTATAGACTTCTCAAAATTAAGTGATGAATGGGGAGCCATAACTCAGTTTACATGGGATTGTGGCTACTGGAGTACTGATGGAGCTTATGTTCAGGGGATATGTTCCGATCATGGAGAGATGTTTACAGGTAATTATTTTTGGAAAGATTATACACTGAATACCAAAGTAAAACTTTTATACGGAAATGATTTTAAACTTCTTTTCAGAGTAAACGGTAATCTTATACATTATGGTTTTGGATTTGAGGATAATATGCTGGTTCTTTTCAAAAAGAATAAGACAAAAGAAATTCTGTGTAAAAAGCCATTTGCTGTACAGATTCATAAGCCTTATGAGTTTAAGGTATGGGCAAAAGCTAATAAAATTACAGTTTTCCTTGACGGCGAACAGATATTTGAAACCTTAGATTCAGATCCTATTCTTAACGGTCATGTAGGGTACAGTATAAACTGTGGCTCAAGAATTGAAATTTTGGATTTTTCTTTTAAGGAGGAATAGAGATGAAATCTGCTTCCTGCGGAAGAACAAAGAAAGGTGATGTGCTGATAACTGTTTCAAGGATTGAAACTGAAGAGGTTGTGATAAATATAAAAAGTACTGTTAAAGAACTTTATGCACGTGAAATAGAAAGAACCGTACGTGAAGAACTTTCAAGGGCAGGGAAAACAAGCATGGAAATAACAGTTGATGATTACGGCGCTTTGGACTTTGCCATAAAAGCAAGGTTAATAACAGCACTGCAAAGACTGGAAGAAACGGGAGATGATAAAAATGTTCTGGCGTAGCATAATGTATGTTCCCGGAAATACTCCTTCTATGATCCAAAGCTCGATGATATACGGTGCTGATGCCATAGTTCTTGATCTTGAAGATTCTGTTGAAG
>Ga0116172_10001571_pt1 | contig 20912 bp, 17 predicted proteins | sample AD_UKC083_MetaG_FD_89799 | JGI IMG/M metagenome (GOLD analysis project Ga0116172, IMG submission 89799) | Active sludge microbial communities of municipal wastewater-treating anaerobic digesters from USA - AD_UKC083_MetaG | ecosystem: Engineered > Bioreactor > Anaerobic > Digestate | place: USA... | reverse complement strand
GAGTGTCGTATCTATGATATGTACGGTAAGTTAATGCGTATTATGCCCATTGAAGAAGAGATCACAACAATTGATGTGAGCGATTTTGCAGCAGGTGTATACTTTGTACGCTTAACTACTGAACAAGGTCAGGTATCTAAACGTTTTGTTAAAAAATAAGGTTTTGACCTGATATACAACGAATTCAAAGGGCTGTCTTATAATGAGATGGCCCTTTTTTTCGATTCCCCTCCTTTGGAGGGGCTAGGGGAGGTCTAATTCGTAATTATTTTGTACATTTGCCCTTTGAATTGAATAATGAAAGGAAGGTGAAGTTATATGACTATACAAAAGAATAGATCATGAAAAAAGGATTACTTTTGTTCATTACAATACTGACCTCATTTCAACTTTTTGCACAGGTTGATATTCAGGTTGGAAATGGAACAACCTCCTATTTTGACCCTTTACCGGGTTATTATGGGTGGAATAGAAGTGCCTATTTGTATAAGGCGGAAGAAATAGGTATTTGGGGTCCGATTTCAGCCATTGCTTTTGAAATTGCATCGGCATCTAGCGGAACCAATGCCACAATTAAAATTTATTTAAAAGAAACATCGGCTTCTACCATGCCCGCACTTTCTGCTACCACCTGGAATGCACTCAAAACGGGGGCTACTTTGGTGTATGAAAATAATGCTTTGGCTTCCGCTCCGACGGGGTGGAAAACTTTTGCGTTCGATACGCAATTTACCTATTCAGGGACTTCTAATTTAATGGTGTTAATAGAGGGTGTGGGTTGTAATACTACCGGGAGTTGTCGTACTGACTGCTACAACCATGAAGCTCCTGCTACGCACTGGTACAGACGTACAGATAATTCACCTCCCAATGATAATGCTCCTTCCACAAGTGGAACGGGGCAGGAAGGGAGACGAGCCAATATCAAGTTTACAATTACACCTCCGGCAGGATTCTGTTATCCTCCCACTAATTTAGCTGTTGTCAATATTACTTCAAACTCTGCTGATCTGATCTGGAATACCCATAATACCGGAATCTCCTGGAAATTACAATATAAGAAAAGTATTGAAACCGTGTGGAGTGCTGAACAGATTCTGTATCTGGGTGCGTACTCACTTGCCAATTTAGATCCCCTGACAACCTACGATGTGAGAGTAAAATCGGTTTGCGATACCAATGCAAGTGGATGGAGTACGATCTCCTTTACTACCTTTTGTGAGGCAGTTACTACTTTTCCTTATACTGAAAATTTTGATATTTATGGAACAGGATCGGGTATATTCCCAACATGCTGGTTTAGACCGGTATTATATACTTCTATTCCTTATCCATCCATTGTAAGTGGAAATGCAATGAGTTTACCGGGAAGTTTAAGGCTTCAATCCTCTTCCGCTTCTCAACCAACTTATGTTATTACGCAGCAATTGGGGGCTGATATCAATACGTTAATGGTAACATTTCAATTATGGGCTGAAAGTTTGACTAATTCAGGAACGATTCATGTGGGTGTCATGTCAGATCCATTAGATCCATCAACTTTTGAATTGGTTCAAATGATTACTCCAATCACTCAAAATTATCAAGAATATGAAGTTAGGTTTTCTAATACAACTCTGACAGGAATAGGGAACTTTATCGCTTTCAGGCATGTTACCAATTCATCATATTACTGTTTTTTGTTAGACGATGTTGTAGTTGACTACATTCCTTCTTGTCCAAAACCGTTAAATTTAACTTTAATTAACACGGCACATAATTCACTGGAATTAACATGGATAGAGTCCGGGATGCCTTCTTCTTGGGAAATAGAATATGGAGAGACAGGATTTATACAGGGTACAGGTACTGTTATTCAAGTCGCTAATAATCCTGCTACAATTACCGGATTAACTCCATTAACATATTATGATTTTTATGTCAGATCTGTTTGTGCTCCCGGAGAGGTAAGTAACTGGTCTAATAAACGAACTTTCTGTACTACTCAAGCTCCTGTGGATGTACCGTTTGTGATTGATTTTGAGACACCTTCAGGATTTGCTTTTGCAAATAATCCTTCCGGAGCCAACTGGTATATTGGTAATGCACAGGATGTGAATAATACGACTGACGGTAGCCATGGATTATATATCTCTGATGATAATGGGCTTACAAACACATATTCCACTACTCCTGCTGTAGTTTGGGCGTTTAGAGATATTTATTTTACTCCTTCTATATCAGATTATACGCTCACTTTTGACTGGAAATGTAACGGTGAAATTTACGGTACAACTTCATACGACTGTCTTAACGTATATATTGGTACCCCTATTTTGCCCGTTGCCAATACGACCGGTACAATCACAGTACCAGTCGGTGTTACAGTGTTGGATACATCCATGGGACAACAGACTACATGGCAGACAGCATCTTATACTTTACCGGTTGCAGATTATTCCGGCTACACCAAGAGACTTTACTTCTGCTGGAAAAACGATCCTTCTGACATCAATCTTCCTCCCGCAGCGATTGATAACATAAGAATCACCAGTGATGGTATTGAAGGGTGTTTGCCACCTACTCATTTGGCTGTTTCCAATATCAGCGCAAATAGTGCTTTAGCTACCTGGACTGCCGGAGGATCTGAGAGTTCATGGCAGATAGACTACAAATTGGTATCTTCTCCAAATTGGACAACTGCTACAGCTCATACTACCTCATTTACAATGACCGGATTACAAAGTGATTCACAGTATCAGATCAGAGTGAAGGCAATTTGTACTTCTGGAGAAAGTCTGTTTACAGAGTTGGTTTTTTATACAACAGTGGGTGTTGCTGAGCATGATTTATCACAATATGTAACACTATATCCAAATCCGACCCAATCCGTTATCGACTTGAAATTAGACAGAAATTACCTGGGAGCAACCGAGTGCCATATTTACGATATGTATGGTAGATTAATGCGCGTTTTACCCATTGAGGAAGAGATTACATCAATAGATGTAACTAGCTTTGCATCAGGTGTTTACATCATACGCCTAACCACAGAACAGGGTCAGGTATCCAAACGGTTTGTTAAACAATAGTTCAACTTTCAGGTATTTCGTAAGGACAGGTCGCGACCTGTCCTTACAGCAACCGCGTTTAATAAAAATTTAGGCTCCGTAATTCGTAATTCGTAATTCATTCCGCCTTCCGCCTTCCGATTTTCCGCCTTCAGGTTATAGTCCTAACTGCTCTAACCCTTGTTTAAAACGGATATCTCTTGGAATTCCGGCTTGATTGATTTTATCCAGATCTTGTTGAAGTGCCGGTTGAATGGTTCCATTCTTTTCTCTGAAACTTTTTGCAAACTCATAGTTACCGTCACCTTGAGTAGTGATAATGGTATTAGCCCAGTCATTCATAGCTTGAAGTGCTTTTTCAAAATCGATAACATATTGTCCTTCAGCATTGCGGGTAAAAGCACCGTGTTGCTCCATAAAGTTGTAACACATCATGTTAGCTTTACCATGGGAACTGGAAGCACCAAAACGAACAGAGCGTAAAATTCCGGCAATATAGGTTACAATAGCATCCTCTTTGGTGATATTAGTGATCTCACCCATATCGATTAGCTTGGTTACCATAAATAGTCCCAAAATATCAGCTTTGGCTTCTTCCCAAGATGTTTTTTCATCTTTAAGCATTAAATCAACATCTTTTTTATCTTTCACGGTTACTTTAATTCCTAATCCGTGAGCCACTTCATGGAACGTAACATTCCAAAAGAAAGCATCAAATTTTAAGTGCTTTTGTTGCTCAGGAGTTACCATTAATTCTCCGATGGGTAATAAAATTTTGTTAAACTTAGCTTCCATACTGTTGCGCAACTGTAAACGGCGGGTACCTTTGGTAGCTGCTACACGGTTATCATTAGGTAGGTTAATAGCAATCGTTTTACTTCCTGAGTTGCAATCCCCACCGTAATATACGGCATTGTATACATTGAGGTCGGAAGAGGTTCCGGGTACGAATGTTTTGTATTCAGGAGCGCAAGGAAGTTCCTTTTGAAGTTGGGGTAAAAAGCTAACAAACTTAGCTAAATCATCACTTCTTTTCTGATCTTTGATCAAAATAAATGCTTCATAAGAGGCTTTGGTTTCAAGTAATTTATCGTCATAATTCTCAATAGGTCCTACAACAAAATCGATTTTACTCTCTTTCATGTCCATCCAGGCCAAGTCGCTTGCAAAGTAGTCATCGGTTTGGAAAGCTTTTTTACGGGCTAACAAGTAGTTTTTCATGCCTACATCTTCTGCCAATTCAATCGCTTGATCAAGTAGTTCACAAACTTTATTGATCTCCTCTTTATACTCATCACGATACCAAACTACTTTCAATTTTCCTTCTTCATCACGTCTCAATACAGTATATTGTGATTCTTTGTCAGGATCATTGAACGCCTTAAACTCTTCAAGTGTCATATCTTCAGGATAATATTGACAACCCAATGGTTTAGTACCAAATCCTTCAACAAACGCTTTATCGCTATTTAAGCGCTCCCATGGTCCATAATTGATTTTTACAAAATCTAAGGTGGCAGGATCGGTAATGGTGTCCAGGATTGTACGATCGCCAAAGGTTTGTTTCCAGAAAAGATCATCCATAATTTGAGCAATCTCAATAAAGATGGGGATCATCTGTTTTTCTTTTTCTGAAAGTTGTGCAATCAATTCAGGAGCAGTCAGTTCCACATAAGCAAACTCATTTACTTTTCGCTCCATTTCACTGATCTCTTCTTCTACTGCCGGTTTGTTATTTTTACATCCCGGAACAGCAATAATGATCGCTGCTAAAATACTTGAAAGAATAAAAATTTTTTTCATAAAGCTATACTTTTTTGTTAATAATTGTCGTTGTATGAATGAAACATCAAAAATATATAAAAAATAGCAATAATAGATATTTTTGGGTTTAAAATTAATAATCGTTAACAAATAAAAAAAAGAAAAAGGAAGTTTATGTATTGGATAATATTTATTTTTTTCATGGTATTGAGCATGATCGTAGGACAAACTTTACAGTCCAGATTTGCTAAATATTCTCGTCAACCGTTGAGTTCCGGCCTGACCGGTAAAGAGATTGCAGAAAAGATGTTGCGTGATAATGGAATTTATGATGTCAAAGTAATCAGTACACAAGGACATTTGACTGACCACTACAATCCGGTAACTAAAACTGTCAATTTAAGTCAGTCGGTATACAATCAAAGCAATGTTGCTGCGGCTGCTGTTGCTGCTCATGAGTGCGGACACGCAGTGCAACATGCTACTGCTTACCAATGGCTCACTATGCGTTCTCAATTGGTACCTGTGGTGAGTTTTGGATCAAGATGGTCGCAATGGATTCTTTTGGTCGGTTTGATTTTATTGGGATTCTCCAATTTGGGAAATATAGGAATGTGGGTGCTTTTGATTGGAATTATTCTTTTCGGATTAACCACTCTTTTCTCCTTCATTACCCTGCCCGTTGAATATAATGCCTCTGACAGAGCGTTGGCTTGGTTGGATCGGGTAGGAATTACCAGTGGGAAAGAGTCTGAGCAAGCAAAAGATGCACTCAAATGGGCTGCAAGAACCTATGTAGTAGCTGCTTTGGCTTCCTTGGCTACGCTTTTGTACTATATCATGATTTTCTTGGGACGTAGGGATTAATTTATGAAGCATCCCTTGCCCTATAATACCCTTCAATCTTACTTAGAAAATACTAATTTTCGTAAGGTGATGGTGGTGTGTGATGAACGGATTCTTCAGCTGCATGAGGAGTTTATTCGCATCCATTTTGCTGATAATCAACATACTCAGTTTTTCTTTTTCCCGATTCCGGCTATTGAATCTCACAAAGAGATGAGCGTGATGATGCAATTGTTGGATCAGTTGTTGATTCATCATTTTGATAAGAATCATTTAATAATAAATTTAGGGGGGGGGATAATCAGTGACTTGGGTGGTTTTGCAGCCGCTGTGTATAAAAGGGGCATCTCTTTTGTCAATGTGCCGACAACCCTCTTAGGAATGGTTGATGCCGCACATGGTGGGAAAAATGGGGTTAACTTCCATCATCTGAAAAATGGACTGGGCTCTATTTACTTTCCGCAACAAGTGTTTATTGAACCACTCTTTTTATACACATTATCCGATCAGGAGTGGCTTAATGGGTTTGCAGAGTTACTCAAAACCGCATTAATCGGAGATGCAGAGCTGTGGTATAAGCTGGAATTATGGGCACTTGGGGAATCCCTTTCTCAGCTCAGATCCAGGATTTCTGCCCAGGTTATTAAACAGGTAGCGAATATTAAAAATGGATTGGTACAACAAGATCCGCAGGACAGGGGAGTGAGGCAGCAGCTGAATTTTGGACACACAATCGGGCATGCACTGGAATCGTTTCATCTGGAGAAAGAAATAGAATTACCTCACGGCTTTGCTGTAGCAGCAGGCATCTACTATGAAACAGAATTGGCAACCCGAAAGGGAATTCTTGCAATAAATCAGAAAAAACGTGTACAAAGAGTAGTTCACAAATTGTATGATATTCCACAACTTGACTCGTCGGAGCAATCCCGGTTGATCCATTTTATAACGCAAGATAAGAAAAACAAAAATGGAGAGATTCATCTGAGCCTGATCTCAGAAATTGGAAAGGGGATTCATGGTGTTCCCGTTTCGATTGAAGAGATCGAGTCACTCTTTAGAAAATAATGAAATGAAGTCCAAAAAGATTCGATTGTTATTGGTCGTTTTGTTACTTGTTTCAGGATTAACCCTGCTGCTTTATCGTTATGGTTCTCCCATCAAAGAGGCAGTCAGAAAACAAACAACACAGATTTTGAAAACAGAGTATATTCCTTCCCAACCCGACAGTTTGAAGCATGAGCTGGCGTTAACTCAAACAGATTCCATCTATCTCAATTTTCGTAAAGGATTTCCTTATCACTATCAGACCATTGGTTTGGCAAATTTTAGTGACAGCAGCCGAATGATTCTGATTAGTGATCCGCCGCCCTATTTGAAAATCGACTCAATTCAGAAGATTTTCAGTCAGTTTACCCATCGGGTGGAGACCAAACTGCACAAAATCGGATATGATGGCTACGCTAAGGATATCGTGATTCAGATTGCCAATGCTACTACTGAGAATATGGAAAAGAGAATCAAACAGCTCTCTGAATTGCTCTTTTTTTCCGACTATAAACCGGCTGTAATGCCTCTTCCAATCCAACAAAAACGGATCTTTTTTGCAGAAAACAGTCTTGATTACCAGATCTCACTCTATGAGTTCAATCAGTGGTTTTTGGAAGATCAGGAACCCTTTATTAATCTGAAAGATACAACTCAAGAATACACGATTCAGGCATTGTTTAAAAATGATAAGGGAGGAGTTTATTTTAGCAAAGAACCCGGTTTTGTAGCATGGGTCATTCCTAAAAAATCAGATTTAGATAAATATAAACAACATATTCGCCAATTTACGCTGGATGCCGACCTGATTTTGGGAGCTTTAGCGGATACTGCTACTTTAGTGATTATTGGCAGAGAGCGGGAATCTTCATTGGAAGAGTTGCCTCCGCTCCAAGTGGAAACAATCCTTTTGTTGGCTTCCATCACTGAAAAAGAGCTTTCGCAAAGTTTGGATGTCAACGACTTTTTAGCCGGCAAAATGAACAACGGACGCGACTGGTGTCCAACCTATTTGAGCAAAGAGTTGGAACATACCGAGTTTGGCAGTTTGATGACTTTGACCGATATTTTATTGAAAGATTGGTCTGAGAAGGGAACGATCAGGGAGTACAACTACCGCTATCCACATCCCTCTTACTATCCTTTCAAAGAGCCGCTCTTTAGGATGTTGGGACTGAATGAGTTAGTCTATAACTGGAACACTGCCAATGCCCTTTTTGCGATTGATATGGAGCCGGCAACCATTTACACCCTGAACCGTACCGGTTCGTTGCCCGTTTCCTATTTCAATTCTCCGGAATCGGGGAGAAGCATTGGACGAAGTTACGAGAACAAAGCTTATTCCTACTTTGCAACAGTGGGCAACACCGATCTTGCCAGAGTGGTTCAGTATACAGCTCTCTATCAACTATTTATGGATAATGAGATCACCTATAAGGGCGATATAACGCACTATTATCCTAAAAATAAAGCTTACTTGCTTTCACAACCTGTGCGCTCTTTCCTGGATATTTTGAAGAATCTTTCGGAAGCGGAGATGAAATTAGTTACAGATTCTGTAGTGGAGCGTAAGTTTTGGGGTTTCCATAAAGGAAAGATTGAGGAGCAGATTCAGGCGCAAGAGAAAAAACACAATTTTACTTATACCGACCAACAGAGAGAGGATGTTTTTGAGCGTTTTCGGGTCAATGAAACGAATCATATCCTGAAACAGTTCAGGTCGGTTAAACGGTTACTCAATCAACTTTCCGATGCGGATTTTAAGTATGTTGTTCGTTTACTTTCCTATCCAAGGGGGGAAAGGATAAACTCTCAGAGTCAATATCAACTGTTGCTCCACTCTAGAAAGATCAAGGATCTGCTCAATATGGTGGGGAAAAACAATCTGGATCTCTTTGGGTTAAATTTAGAGCAAGTGAAGAACTTTTTCTCCAACTCCCTGATTAAGAGTGGCGCTCCCTACCTAAAAACTCCCTCATTGATCATCACTTACAACGACTTGTACACCACGGGAGGGCACAATATTTCTTCCAAGATCACCAGGGTCAAATCACTGACGAATTATAAGCCTTCGCAGCAGACAAAAGCTGAAAAGGGGAGTGTTGACAGAGAAGAGCCGACTACAGCAGCCAAACCCCGAACCACATCCACCCCCCCAAAAGATAAAAATCAAACAAAAACAACTAAAAAAACAACCCAATCCAAAGGAAGTTCAAAAGCGACACCAGCCTCATCCAACATCAGAAAGCGCGGTGATGTAGTGCCGGCGAAGAAAAGAGCTCAACGAGGATTCTAAGAGGGTTGAAGCGGAGTCAGGTTGTTGAAAAAATCGATCACCTCTTTGTTGACGCGGATCGCACGAGGGGGAATTGGGGATTTCAGCACCAAATGATTAAAGTTGGTACAGCGGCTCAGGGCGACATACACCTGCCCATCAGCAAAAGAACCGCCAATATCGGCGATCACCTTCTCAAATGTGAGTCCCTGACTTTTATGCACCGTGATAGCCCACGCCAACCGAAGCGGATACTGGATAAAAGAGCCGATCTCCTCCTCCTCAATTCGTCCCTTGCGGGTATTGTACTTGTATCGCATATTAACCCAAATCTCCTTTGCAACCACAATCTCATTTTGATCCCCATCACATTTGACACAAATGGTCTCATCCTCTATTTTGGTAATAATGCCGATTTTTCCATTAAAGTAGTTGCTCGCATTGTTGTTTTTGATAAACATCACCTGAGCTCCCTCTTTCAATTTTAAAACCGATTCGGTAGGGTAGATGTTTTCCGGGAAAGTGCCTTCCACTACAGCCTCAAATTGGTGAAGCGGCGTAGTAAGTTGCTCCAATTTCTCGCTATTAGTCTGATTGACAATACGATTGTGTGTGGCTAAAATGATATAGTTTTCATCCTGAGGAGGTGTAAAGTGAGGGTTATATTTGCTGTTTAACAACTCCAAATCCTCTTGATTTACTTGATTCACCCGGATTCTATTCAATAACTGAATAAAGTGTGGATCGGTCTGGCGGTAAATCTTTTGCAATTCAAAAGTAACCGGAGGGTGCTCCTTGATGACATGAGCGCTGAAAAAGAACTCTGTTTCATAGCTCATTTTCAGAATCTCCCAATGTTCATGTTCTGCGATGGGGGAGAGCTGAAAAGGATCGCCAATCAGCACCACCTGAACCCCTCCAAAGGGGACGTAGTAGTTGTTTCGGTAGTAGCGAAGCAGTTTATCCACCAGATCCAGCAGATCGCAGCGCACCATTGAAATTTCATCAATAATCAGCAGCTCAGTAGCTTTTATTTTATCTATCTGATTCTTATAGTACTTAAAATGGTCGTAAATGGTAGTCCGGTCTTCATCCATCATTTCCGGTTCAAAACGCAACCGTTTGTCGTTGGGAGGAAATATCCCCGGTTTAATCTTGAAATAGGAGTGGATGGTTTGTCCTCCCGCATTGATGGCAGCCACTCCGGTTGGTGCCAGAACAATCGTATTTGGACCGGAGAGTTTACGTAATTGTTTCAAAAAGGTAGTCTTTCCTGTTCCCGCTCTACCGGTAATAAAAACCGGCTGTGGATGGTTCAGAATAAACTCCAATGCAAAATTAAATTCCTGATTTTCTTGATCCAAATGGAGCAGATCAGAAACGGATAATTCGTGAGAGAGAGAAGAGTTCTTTGCTGTCATAGATCAGTTGAATAGAAATTGCAAATTTACGATAATTTTTATCATCTGTAAATTTTATATTTTCCTCTTTTTTTGTTTTCTTTTTTAGATAAATTTTAGTATATTTGCCTAGTTTATTAGATGGTAATAACAAAAGATAAGACATTGAAAATTAGTAATATATAAAAAAGAGATATATGAAAAAGAAAATTGAATTCAGTTTGGTTTATCGAGATATGTGGCAATCATCAGGGAAGTATGTTCCCCGGGTGGATCAGTTGACAAAGATTGGACCGGTGATTGTGGAGATGGGTTGCTTTTCTCGTGTTGAAACCAACGGAGGCGCATTTGAGCAGGTCAATCTATTATATGGTGAAAATCCTAATAAAGCTGTGAGAGAGTGGGTAAAACCGTTTAATGAAGCAGGAATCAAAACGATGATGCTGGAGCGTGCTTTGAACGGATTGAGAATGTATCCGGTTCCTGCTGATGTTCGCCGTCTGATGTTTAAAGTGAAAAAAGCTCAAGGGGTGGATGTGGCACGATCTTTCTGTGGATTGAATGACCCTCGTAACTTAGAACTTTCCATTAAATATGCGAAAGAAGCCGGAATGATCTCTCAAGCAGCATTGAGTATTACTTATTCCGAAGTGCATACTGTAGAGTATTACATGGAATTGGTAGATAAATTGGTTGAATTTGGGGCTGATGAGATTGGAATTAAGGATATGGCGGGAATTGGTCGTCCCGTTATGTTGGGCAGATTAGTGAAAGCGATAAAAGATAAATATCCGCATATTATAGTGCATTATCACGGACACTCCGGTCCCGGTTTTGCAGTTGCTTCCATGTTGGAAGTTGCTAAAGCGGGTGTGGATATATTGGACGTGGCAATGGAACCGCTCTCCTGGGGTACGAGTCACCCTGACGTGATTACAATCCAGGCGATGCTTAAAGATGCCGGTTTTGATGTACCCGAAATCAATATGAACGCTTATATGCGTGCCAGAAGCTTGACCCAGGAGTTTATGGATGATTTTTTGATCTACTTCATTGATCCTAAAAATAAGCACACTTCTTCATTGTTGATTGGTTCCGGTTTACCCGGTGGTATGATGGGTTCCATGATGGCAGACTTGAAAGGGGTACACAATGCAATCAATATGTTCTTGAAAAATGCAGGGAAGAAAGAGATGAATGAAGATGAACTGTTGGTGGCACTCTTTGATGAGGTAAGGTATGTGTGGCCTAAACTGGGTAATCCTCCTTTGGTTACTCCGTTCAGTCAGTATGTTAAAAATATTGCGCTGATGAACATCTTGCAGTTGGCGCAAGGAAAAGAAAGATATTCTTCCATCGATAAAAATACCTGGGATATGATTTTAGGTAAAACCGGTAAACTTCCGGGTACTTTAGCACCTGAAATCGTGGAATTGGTAAAAGCGAATAATTTAGAGTTTTCAACCGAAAATCCACAATCTTTCTATCCCGATGAATTGGATAAATATAGAAAAGAGATGGATGAGAATGGCTGGGATTATGGTCAGGATGATGAAGAGTTGTTTGAGTTGGCAATGCACGACAGACAATACCGTGACTATAAAGCCGGAACAGCTAAAGCTAAATTCGAAGAGGAATTGGAAGCAGCTAAACAGAAATCCAATATCCAGGTGATTACCAAAGTGATCAAAGCTCCGGAAGTGATTAAAGAAGAGTTGATTGCGAAAGTGAAAGAGACCAATCCAAATGCTAAACAAGTGGTTGCTCCGGTGGCAGGTATCGTAATCTGGGAACTCAATGTGAATGAACCATCAATGCCTAAACCATTGGGGACCAGATATCAAGAGAATGACACCGTTTGCTTTATTACCGCTTACTATGGTAATGAAGAGGTAAAAACTTTGTATGCCGGTCAACTCTGTGCGGTTGTGGCGCAACATGGTGACAAAGTAAATAAGGGAGATATTATTGCTTTTGTGGAGTAATTGAATCCTTTTTTGGATGGAGTACCCACTTTTCGGTTAATCTGAGAAGTGGGTATCCTATTATTAGGGCGACACCCCAGCCGGCGATGAGGTCTCCCGGATAATGCACGCCCAGATAGATTCTGCTGTAGCTGAGTAAAAGCGACCAGAGTAAGGCTGCTGCAATGATCCAACGGTTGCGGTTAGCGAGGAAAAGAATCACATAAAGTGCAAACAGCAAGGAGTTGGCAGCATGAGCGGAGGGAAAGCCAAACTGTCCTCCTCTGTAGAAAGTGCCGTCGCTGCGCTGGAAAAGGTGAACCTGCTGCTCCAATTGAACCTCATGGGAAGGACGATCACGCTGTACCGAGCCTTTGATTAGATTGCATGTCTGATCGGTTAGAGTCAACAACAGAATCAGAGAGAGAGTAATGAGCACCCCCCTTTTTTTATATTTCATAAAAGTCCAGATCAAAATGAACAAGTAGAGCGGAACCCAGGTCCAACGGTTGGTGATGATATTCATGATGGGATCCAGCCAGTCGGCGTGCAACCGGTTGAGGATGAGAAATAGGGACTGGTCAAATTGAATGATCGACTCCATGTTATTCAAAATCAGGATATAACAGATATTTACTTCGAATTTGTTTGAAAGCCTCCAAATCCTTTTGCCAAGATTGCTCAATCTCTTCTTGCGTCCTTCCATTGATGATTTGCCAACGCAAAGTGGCGGAACCGGCTAACTTATCAAAGAAGTTCTTATTGGTAAAGAATTGCTCTTTATTTGGAAAGTTTTGGTAAGCTAAAAGGAGATACTCAACATTAAAAGAGTTCCCTTTAGGAAGTTCTTTTTGAGCATATTGCGTTAGATTGATTCCTCTGCATTTCTTCCCTTTTTGAGGCGGATTTTCAGATACTTTGGGAATCGGTACGGGAGTAAAATAATCTTCACCAACCTTTAAGTCGGGATGTCCAAACTGTTGAAAAGGGTAAGGTGTTCCGCGTCCGACACTGATATCGGTGCCTTCAAACAAGCAGAGGGAAGGGTAGAGGTAGATCGCTTCATCCGTTTGGAGATTGGGAGAGGGCGGAATCGGCAAGGAGTAGCGCGTGGTATGATCATACCCTTCAACAGGGATCACCTGCAAGTCGCACTCTACCCCGTTAGCCAGCCATTTTTCTCCATTGATCATCATTCCATATTCCCCGATTGTCATACCATGTACGACAGGAATGGGGTGCATCCCCACAAATGATTGATACTCCATATTCAGGATCGGTCCATCCACAAAGTAACCGTTAGGATTGGGACGGTCCAGAATCAGTACCTTAACACCCTGTTCTGCAGCGGCTTCCATGATATAGTGCAGGGTCGAGATATAGGTGTAGAAACGGCATCCCACATCTTGAATGTCAAACAAGATATAATCGACATCTTCCAATTGTTTGGGAGATGGTTTTTTGTTTTTTCCGTAAAGAGAGACCACAGGAATCCCTGTTTTGGTGTCAATTCCCGATTGAATGACAGCGCCCGCTTCAGCATCTCCTCTAAAACCATGTTCCGGTGCAAAGATCTTCACAATAGTGAGTTGCAGTGCATTGAGGGAATCCACAATATGGGTCTTCCCAATGGTTCCGGTAGGATTGGTGCAGATGGCAACACGTTGATTTTTGAGTAGCGGCAAGTACAACTCTGTTCGTTCAGCACCACAACGAATTTGTGCATGACTTATGTGATGCCATGGGGATAACAGGAGGCAGAAGAAAAGTACAACAGTTAGTTTTTTCATATTCAGTTCGGGCTGTTTATATAATAGACAAAAGTAATGAAAAAAGTTAAATAAAAAAAGCTGCCTTTTTGAGACAGCTTTTTTATCAGTATGATATCCGATGATTAGTAAGCAACACCTTGATCAATCATAGCATCAGCAACTTTGATAAATCCTGCGATGTTAGCACCCTTAACATAGTTAATGTAACCATCTTCTTCAGTTCCATATTTCAAGCAATTTTCATGGATGTTGTTCATAATTTGATGTAATTTAGCATCAACTTCTTCTCTTGTCCATGATAATTTCATTGAGTTTTGAGTCATCTCTAATCCTGAAGTAGCTACACCACCGGCGTTAGCAGCTTTACCGGGAGCAAAAGAGATTTTCTTGGATTGTAAGAATGTAATAGCATCAGCTGTACATCCCATGTTAGAAGTTTCAACAACATATTGAACTCCGTTAGCAGCCAATTGTTTTGCATCGTCTAAGTTCAATTCATTTTGAATTGCACAAGGGATAGCAACGTCAACTTTTAATTCCCAAGGTTTTTTACCTGCAACAAATTTTGCATTAGGATATTTTTGAGCATAAGGAGCAACTACGTTATTTCTGGTAGCAAGTAGTTCTCTCATATAGTCAACTTTATCTCCTCTGATACCTTCTTCGTCAATGATATATCCGTCAGGACCGGAGATAGCAACAACGTTTCCACCTAATTCTTCTAACTTAAGAACAACTCCCCAAGCTACGTTACCAAAACCTGAAACAGCTACTCTCTTACCTTTGATGGTGTCTTTCTTAGCTTCTAACATTCCTTGTAGGAAATAAACTGAACCGAAACCGGTAGCTTCTGGACGGATTAATGATCCACCCCAGTTCAAACCTTTACCTGTAAGAACGCCAACGTGTTCTCCGCGAATTCTCTTGTATTGACCATACATATAACCGACTTCACGTGCACCAACACCGATGTCACCAGCTGGAACGTCAGTTTCAGGTCCTAAATATTTTTGTAATTCAGTCATGAAAGATTGAGTAAAGCGCATTACTTCACCTTCTGATTTTCCTGTTGGATCAAAGTCTGAACCTCCCTTACCACCACCCATTGGAAGTGTAGTTAAAGAGTTTTTAAGAGTTTGTTCAAATGCCAAGAATTTCATTGAGTCAACATTCACGCTTTTGTGATAACGGATTCCACCTTTGTATGGTCCAATAGCCATGTTATGTTGTACGCGGTATCCTCTATTAACTTGAACTTTACCTGCATCATCAACCCAAGTAACTTTGAATTGAATAATTCTTTCAGGCTCAAGAAGTCTTTCAACGATAGAATATTTGTCATATTTTGGATTCTCGTTAACAAAATCAACGATAGTTTCTAACACCTCTTTCGCAGCTTGAATGTACAATGGTTGTGCGGGGTTTTTTTCTTCTAAATCAGCGATTAATTTCTTTAGATCCATAAATTTTTTTTATTTTAAGGTTAATAAATCTTATGTAAATTGGTTTGCAAAAATACCGATTTTTTTCGACATAATCCAGTTTTTAGTTAAATATTATTTATATATCTTTGTAGTTTATGTCTTAAAAAAATAAACTCTCGTTTTATCGATGGATTTATCACTCTTTTTAGATCTCTTAGAAAAGGAATTAATTGATAATCAGGAAATTGCAAAGTATCATAGATTTGTTAACTCCCCCTATTTATATATTTACAGAAAGTCCTATTTAGCTCAAAGATTGCAATTTGTGATCGATTCTGTGGATAAGAAGGGTGCAAACATCTTAGACCTCGGATGTGGGTTTGGAACCTTTTCGATTTTTTTGGCGCTCAACGGATATCGGGTACATGGAATTACCCTGGAATATTACTTTGATCAGATAGAATTGAGGAAAGATTATTGGTCCCAATTCGGAGACCTTTCACAACTCACTTTTGAGTATCAGGATCTCTTTAATTTGGATCCTCAAACTCATCAGTATGATTATATCGTGGCAATCGATACATTGCATCATATTGAACCCATGCCGCAAGGATTGAACCATTTGACCCAATTGTTGACCCCTTCGGGAGAGGTGATTATCAGTGAAGAGAATGGGAACAATCTGATTGCACAGATGAAACATTTCAAGGAAAGGGGTTTTAAGCGAATCTCCTCCTATTACGATCAACGTTTGAAGAAAGAGATCCAATTTGGCAATGAAAATACCCGTTCGCTTAAAAAGTGGCTAAAATTGGTTGAGCAGACTGATCTCAGTTTGGATCATGATTCGGTGAGTTATATTCGTTGCTATTTTCCTTGGAGTTATAATAAAAGGGGGGAAGCGAATATTGTCGCAAGAGAGCAAAAGTTGTGGCGTAAATGTTCATTCTTGAGAGAATACTTCTTTTTTGGAATTAATTTTAGGTTAAAAAAGTAGAAATATCTGAAAGGGTAGGGCATAAGATTAAACTATTTTTATAATTTTGTAGAATAATAACCTAATCAGGACAAAATGAATTATTTAGAGGGTGCCAGAAAGGGCTTAATAGAGATTATCAAAGGCAAAGGAATCCATGATCAGAAGGTGTTGGATGCTATTGGCAAGGTGGAACGCCATCTTTTTCTGGAGTCTTTTTTGTGGTCTCGTGCCTACGAAGATATTGCTTTACCAATCCATTGTGATCAAACTATATCGCAGCCCTATACTGTCGCTTTTCAAACTCAGCTGCTGGAAGTGCAAAAGGGTGATAAAATATTGGAAATTGGTACAGGTTCCGGCTATCAGGCAACCATCCTCAGCGCTATGGGGGCAAAGGTGTATTCCATCGAAAGACACTATGAATTGTACAAACGAACTAAAAAACTACTGGAAACGATAGATCATAAAATTTTCCTCTTTTACGGCGATGGTTATCAAGGCGTTCCCCAATATGCCCCTTATGACAAAATTATCATTACCTGCGGTGCACCGAATATTCCAGAAACTTTGATGGATCAGCTAAAGGTGGGCGGTTATATGGTTGTTCCGGTCGGTGAAGATACCCAGGTGATGAAAAGAGTCACAAAATTGGAAAATAATGAGTACAAAATCGAAGATTTTGGCTATTTTGTGTTTGTCCCGATGGTCGGCGGAACGGGGGATGTGTCGTCGTTATTTTAAAAAATCACAATCATTAAACTTCTCCTTCCGGACGTTATAATCAGGATCCAAAACAAAGAGTGCACTTTTACCAATACATTCTTGATTATTCCTGTTCTTTCTGTTTAATTGAATGCTGTATTTTAATAAAATAGCTTGGTTGGGAATCAATTTGTAGGTAATAGCGGTGTAATTCTTTTTCTCTGTTAAAACTCCTCCATCCAGCTCAATCCATTGCGCTTCTCCGGGCTTCATCTCCTGTCTGTAGGAGATAGCACTATGATGATTGCCATTGATAAAAACCAGAATCACAATCACTCTGTTGGGATTAGCCGGATCTTTAAAAGCGGAGCGGTGGTATTGCCACTCCATATTCCCGTTGGAATCAGTGAGGGATGAACTTTGAGCCGAGAGTTGTACCCAAGAGAAAGAGAGAATCAAAAATAGTATATAAACTGCTCTTTTCATTTTAGATTTGATTTATAAAGTAAGCTACCTCCTCCATGTTAATCCGTTCCATACAGCGGAAATGCCCCAAAGGACACTTTTTATATCCTAGTTTGGAACAGGGTCTGCAACTTAATGCTGCAATTTCAAAATTTCTGACCGGAATAGCATCTTGACCGGGATTGTAGGGATACATTCCCAATTCAGGAATGGTATTGCCCCAGATTACCGCCATGGGAGTCCGAAGTGCCGCACCAATATGCATCAGTCCGGTGTCAGGGGTGACCAGACAGTAACTCTTTTGAATTACAGCGGCAGACTGATGTAGATTGATACAACCGCATAAATTGAGTATTTGGCTTGGATTTTGAGCCGCTAACTGCTCCCCCATGCCAAGGACATCCTTCCCCCCTAATAATATTATTGGAAAATGAAGAAGAGAACAAAGATGTTGAAGCTGATGATAGGGAATCTGCTTGGTTTTATGATTGGCACCCAGAGCGATGGCAACAAATCGATCCCGGAAAGGGGTAGGGAGCGTGTTACAAAACTGAAGCTCCTCCTCACGGATAAAAAAATCGAGACCCTTTTGATCCAACTCCACCGATAAAGGAGCTATAGCACGGGCATAGCGGTCCACAATGTGCAAAGGAGGTAAACTGTTGATTTTCAGATATACCAGGAACCACTTTCGGATGTTGAGCTTAGGGAAACTGTATTGCGGAACACCCAAAAAGCGGGAAACTCTGCGGGAGTTGTTGTTTTTTTGAAGATCAATAATGCAGTCAAAATTGAGATTTTTAAGTTCTTTTAATACCTCCTGATCCCCTTTTTGAAAAGTGTGAATTTGCGTAATGTAAGGATTTGATTCCAGAATGGAACGGTACTCTTTTTTGACTAAAAAATGGATCTCAGCTTCCGGTTTGGCAGCACGAAGTGACCTTACTATGGGCGTAGTCAGCACAATATCACCGATAGAACTGAATCTGATGATTAAATATTTTTCTTTAGTGGGATTAGTTGGGGTTTCCATGCTATTCCTCCTCTTTAATGTTACAAGGGATTGCCTCTCCCAGTTTTACTCTTACCGGATTGGAATAGATCAACAACAAGTTTTTGAACATCTTTTCATAGCTTACCTCCTCAATTTTTGCCTGTTTTTCAAGGTAATTTATAAAATGTGTTTGTTCTTCTAAACTGTACAGATCCTGGAATCGCCCCTGTTGCTCCATATAATCGTAAGCGATATAATTGTTTTTGTGCAGATAAAAATGCTCATGGATCTGCTCATCAATAATTCTACATACTTCAGCCAATTGGTCGTTGATATTCATTGATAGGTCGATTTGATCCAATTGATCAGCAATCGGTTTTCCAATCTGCATGTGAACCTCTCCCTTAAATTGGGTTACTCCCTGAACAATACTATTAAAATCTTCCCCCGGTTCTTTGATATATTTTCCCTCCTCTGAAAGTGCCCATTCACGGGCTTTAAGCTGGTCGCAAGACTCATATTCATAAGAGATAATGACCGGAATAATATTTAAAGACTTCAAGTATGGTATCGGATTCTTGCGCTCAGCCATCGATACCATTTTGATTAATCCCTGCTGCGTTTGATCAAAACCATTTTTGGTCCTTCCACTTCTTTGTGCTAACCAAACCGACTCCTTATCTTCAACAATAGAGTGCCGGATATACTCGGACAGCAATTTTAGATTCATAATTTTATTGTGTATATTGGAGGAACGCAAAACCAGCATCATATTGTTGATTCTGGCCAACTCAACAAAAAGAGGTCCGGAAATCAGATTATCTCCAATAGCCGATTTGGTACTGGGGAAGTTGTTTTGGAAGAGATATATTTGTAAAATGGAAGAGTCCAATACAATATCACGGTGATTGGCGATGTAAAGATGAGGTTGGGTTGGATCAACATTTTCAATACCGGAAAAATGGATTCCGGTGGTAGATTTATTGATAAAGTAGTAAAATATCTTTGAAGAGAATCTTTTTTGAAATTCAATAATTGACTTGCAATCCAATGCATCTCTTACCAGTTGATCAATATCAAGTTGATCCTCAAAGTAAGATAAACTTCGAACAAATTCAGCGTCACAAAAAAGACGTTGAATTGCCTCAACAGCTTCTTGATCGGTATAGGGTCTTATTTCATCATATTTTTCAAGCATGATCTCAATATTCAGTGTTTATTTTCTGTATTACAATTTAATTTTATCGAAATTTTTACCAAACACACCCGTCGTCTTAGATATAGTAACGAAAGCATTGGGGTCAATATTTTTGATCATTCTCATAATTCTGGCTTTATCATTTCGGTGCGCAATAATGAGTAAAACATCAGATTCTGCTTTTGTGTATGAACCATAACCCTTTAAAAAGGTAGCTCCCCGGTTGAGTTCATTGTTAATGCGGTCGGCAATATTTTGATTTTCGCTGGAAAATACCATAAATTGAAAGGTTTGTCGGTATCCATCAATAACAATATCGGAAACATAGATGTAAACAAACATCACAACCATACTGTAAACCAGTTTCTCGACATCCCAAATCACAAAGTAAGAAGAACCGATGATAATTAAGTTGGTGTAGAGCGTTACGGTTCCATAAGATATATTGCGATATTTTCCAACCATCATCGCAACTATATCGGTACCACCGGTATTTCCCCCGCTGTTAATCGCCATACCCAATCCAAAGGCAGCTAAAGAACTCCCGATGATGGCAGACATAAACGAATCGTGAATAATCTGTTCGGTAAAGATATTCTGCCCCAACCAGAAAAAGGCGGAGAGAATGATCGTACAGAAAAGCGTATTGAGACAAAATCGAGGCCCCAAGATTTTCCAGGCAATAGCCAAAAGAACGACGTTAATTACTAAAGTACTGGTCCCTATGGGTATGCCGGAAGCATAGTAAATAATAGCTGAAATACCACTAACTCCTCCCCCGGTCATTTGTGCAGGAATCAAAAAAGCAGTCCAACCAAAGGCGAAAATAGCTAAACCAATACAGATAATGAAATAATTTTTTAGTTCACTAAAAAATTTTTTTTGATTTAAAGGGGGCATATTTTCTTGTTTTTTAATTTATAGTTTTGTTTTTCAAGCTCTTAGAGAGCTTGTTAAGAAGATGCAAAGATACTATAAATATTAAATAAAAATATTTTTTCAAAAAGTTGTGTTATATTAAAAAATTTATGT
>Ga0116172_10001565_pt1 | contig 20932 bp, 22 predicted proteins | sample AD_UKC083_MetaG_FD_89799 | JGI IMG/M metagenome (GOLD analysis project Ga0116172, IMG submission 89799) | Active sludge microbial communities of municipal wastewater-treating anaerobic digesters from USA - AD_UKC083_MetaG | ecosystem: Engineered > Bioreactor > Anaerobic > Digestate | place: USA... | reverse complement strand
TGATAAGATCCGTAGTAAACCTATTCATCCAGACTGCCTTTTTTTCACCCTCCTTTCGGTTATTCAAGACCCCATCGCAAACCGTGACGAAATCGGGATGGAGCAATTCGATCAGATCCTCTTGGCGATGGGGTGATTCGGTATGGGTAGAGGGTGGAGAGGGTTCCGGCGGGACTCCTGCTCCTGATGAAAGCGAATCTGTCACGATCAGGGGAATACTTTCACACCGCGAGGTCGAAAAGTAATCTCCAGAAACGGTGAATCAGAACTCATGTTATTTAAATGCGGTCAGGAACCAGGAAAAGGGCATTACCATTCTGTCACTTTTGATTTGGCTAAACAGATTTTGATCAACCTGATTCAAGTCCAGGCTCTGAAGATAATGACAGGTAATGTATCGTTTTAATCATCGATCCAGAATACCATGACAAAAAATTTTCATGAATTTCGTGATCCGATTCATACCTTTGTGAAAATGGATTCAACCGAGAAAAAGGTGTTAGAGTCCTATCCATTTCAACGGCTTCGATATATCCGGCAGTTATCTACCACCTATCTTCTCTATCCCTCGGCAAATCACACCCGATTTGAACATTCCCTTGGTGTTATGGAATTGGCAAGTCGTGTTTTCGATACGATAACTCACTCTGATAATCTCCATAACGATATCAGAGATCTCATTCCAGAAATTCACGATATCGATGCTTTAAGATATTGGCGCAGAGTTCTCAGAATGGCTGCTCTCTGCCATGATATTGGACATCTTCCATTTTCTCATGGGGCTGAGGCTGAATTACTTCCAAAAGGGTGGGATCATGAGAGAATAACGAAAGAATTGATCTTAAGCCCTGAAATGAGAAAGATCTGGTCATCAATCAAACCTCCATTAACTCCGGAGGACATCGCGAAATTAGCGATTGGTCCAAAAAAGATGATTGATCACCCCTTCACGGACTGGGAAGCTATTCTTTCTGAAATTATTGTGGGGAATTCATTCGGGGTTGACAGGATGGATTATTTATTGCGGGACTCGCATCATATTGGAGTGGCCTACGGGAGATTTGATCACTATCGTCTGGTTGATACATTACGAATACTTCCCGTTCCTCCTGAAGGCCCGCAAGAGATAGGACAGTCCAAAGAAACGACACTTGGAATAGAACAGGGGGGATTACAATCAGCCGAATCTCTTCTTTTAGCACGATATTTTATGTTTTCCCAGGTTTATTATCATCGGGTCCGAAGAATATACGATATTCATCTGCGAGATTTTTTAAAGGACTGGCTTCCCGGAGGTTTTTTTCCGACACATCTGAGCGATTTCCTTGAATTATCTGACAATCAGGTATTGGCAGCGATGTATAATACATGTCAGAACGTGTCTCATCCGGGTCACGATGCGGCACGGCGAATAATTGAGCGCTCTCACTACAAGAGAATATACGAATTCAATCCTGATGACATTCGGATCAATCCTGATTCAGTAGGAGTAGTCTATACCGTACTAAAAGATAAATTTGGAGAAGATTTGTTGCGATTTGATCATGAAAAACCAAAAGCAAGTGAGAACAATTTCCCTGTTATCAGGAGCGATAATGGAAGGATAGTTTCCGCTTTATCCTTATCAGAGACGCTCAATCACATTCCCTCTGCTCGCGCTGAATTTATATTTGCACATCCAGAAATAAGCACAACCGTAACGCAATGGCTCGAAAAAAATAAAAAGAGTGTTATTGAATTAAAAGGTGAGGAGTAATGGAGCGAATCAACAATATTCTGGTCATTCTGAAGTTGATAGAATCTCTCAAAAGACATGGCAGCTGGTGTGGGGAGACTCATGTACAGAAAGCGATTTTTTCGCTCCAGGAATTGAAGGGAATTCCTTTGGAGTTCCAATTCGTTCTCTACAAGCACGGCCCATTCTCCTTTGATCTGAGGGATGAACTCACCGCAATGCGGGCAGATGGGCTGATTTCATTCAAAATTGTGAATGAATCCTACGGTCCGCAACTGGTAATTTCTGATAGGGGAGAGGAAATTAAGAGAAAATTTTCGAGAATCTTGAATAAATATGACAACAGCATCGAATTCATCGGTAAAAATCTTGGAGATAAGGGAGTTGTCGAACTGGAAAGAATCGCGACAGCACTTTATGTGACCAGGGAGATGAGAATTACCGATAAAGATTCTCGGATCGAGAAAATTGTGGCGTTAAAACCCCATATTCAATCTATACAGGCCAAGAATGCCGTAGAAGAGATAGATGCTCTCATAAGAGAAGCAAATACATAATTTTCTCGTTATTTTTTTTCCCAGTAATTCTTTCGAATTCCGCCACTTTCTTTCTGACTTCTTCCTCCATCTCCCAATCCGCTGAAGAATACCTCAGGGATTTCGCCGGAAGTTACCGGGATACCTTCCTCAACCTGACAGATTTCAGTGAAATTCCAGGATGCCGCCCCATCTTTTCTAATTGATTTACGAGCTCATTTGACAAATCTACCAGGGTTCATGCAATCGATATACTGTTGATCCCCACGGATGTGGGGAACTCTTACGTGGTGCCCGCCGGTTTAATAATTTAACAGGTTCATCCCCACGGACGTGGGGAACTCGAACACTGGCGAGGTCCGGGCCATGCTGGAGAGGGTTCATCCCCACGGACGTGGGGAACTCAGCATGGATGCCGTCTGCGCCTGTGTCGCCTGAGGTTCATCCCCACGGACGTGGGGAACTCCTTTTCAAGGAATTTGAGGTCCCGCGGATGGACGGTTCATCCCCACGGACGTGGGGAACTCCTCCACTGTTCACGCAATTTAGCGTGTGCAAACGGTTCATCCCCACGGACGTGGGGAACTCATGGAAGGCTGTATGCCGCTCGCTACGATATTCGGTTCATCCCCACGGACGTGGGGAACTCCTGCCCGTTGGTAATGATAACAGAGGAACCGCCGGTTCATCCCCACGGACGTGGGGAACTCCAAGTACTGTCATTTCTGTTTACTCCACGATTCGGTTCATCCCCACGGACGTGGGGAACTCTGAAGTACCCGCCAATAATGGCCCTGTCCTGTTGGTTCATCCCCACGGACGTGGGGAACTCATCACAAACCCAGGGAGCGAGGCCGCCACCATAGGTTCATCCCCACGGACGTGGGGAACTCCCGGTTACTCGCAGGGTGATCGTGACTGTGGCTGGTTCATCCCCACGGACGTGGGGAACTCGTTATCGCTTCACTCCGGGCTAACCCTATGATCGGTTCATCCCCACGGACGTGGGGAACTCGAGCCTGACGCGGTTGGGAAAGTGATCGCGGTTGGTTCATCCCCACGGACGTGGGGAACTCCAGTGTGCGAGATCATCCGGGAAGCAGGCCTCTGGTTCATCCCCACGGACGTGGGGAACTCATTACCGGGATAAAATCATGTTCCTCTCTGTTCGGTTCATCCCCACGGACGTGGGGAACTCTCCAAACATACAAACCTTAACACCTTACCATCCGGTTCATCCCCACGGACGTGGGGAACTCTTCTCCGCGATCTCCTGTAATAACGCTTTTACTGGTTCATCCCCACGGACGTGGGGAACTCATCATATATTGCATGTAAGCCAAATTGCCCCAGGGTTCATCCCCACGGACGTGGGGAACTCCTCTTCCGTGGTAGCGAGCGGGATTGCTGATTCGGTTCATCCCCACGGACGTGGGGAACTCCCCTTATGGCGGGATCGATGCTGGCGACGGTACGGTTCATCCCCACGGACGTGGGGAACTCAGGCTCGCTTACGGCGGCAGCGGGGGCCTCTCCGGTTCATCCCCACGGACGTGGGGAACTCATCGGGATTAACCGCGATTCTTGGGATAGTGAAGGTTCATCCCCACGGACGTGGGGAACTCTGCGTTATCAATCCCATGACGGGAAGCCCATACGGTTCATCCCCACGGACGTGGGGAACTCATTCTCCTGTCATCTCTTCGGGATAGTGTTTGCGGTTCATCCCCACGGACGTGGGGAACTCATACCTGGATGAACTCCAGTTCGTCAATTAGACGGTTCATCCCCACGGACGTGGGGAACTCACATCCTCAATTGACGTGCCGGTATCCGCCAGTGGTTCATCCCCACGGACGTGGGGAACTCATAGGGTGTTTTGTCAGGTTAATTAGTCTCATCGGTTCATCCCCACGGACGTGGGGAACTCTTCACGTAAAAGAACTGAGAGATGCCTTCTGCCGGTTCATCCCCACGGACGTGGGGAACTCTCATACCGTTGCCTGTCTTTTACCTCCTGTTGTGGTTCATCCCCACGGACGTGGGGAACTCATCGTCCCGAGCATTGGGGACACGTTATCTTCCGGTTCATCCCCACGGACGTGGGGAACTCGCCGAAGAACATACTGTGGGGCTGGACGGTCATGGTTCATCCCCACGGACGTGGGGAACTCTATACAAGTATATCACGGGCTCTGTGCGGTTTTGGTTCATCCCCACGGACGTGGGGAACTCAGGACTGCGAGAGATGGCAGAGGGGGTGCACCTGGTTCATCCCCACGGACGTGGGGAACTCATACCCGTTCCCATGACACACGGCACAGGGTTCGGTTCATCCCCACGGACGTGGGGAACTCGCACCAGTTTAGCACCCCATCAAACAAGGTGGTGGTTCATCCCCACGGACGTGGGGAACTCTCCCTCCGGCGGCTTTTTTAAATCGGAGGCTAAAGGTTCATCCCCACGGACGTGGGGAACTCATATGCCCCGGTTTGATATGCTCCCAAAAATATGGTTCATCCCCACGGACGTGGGGAACTCCGGGGCCGTCCCTGAACTATACCCGTGGCAGTCGGTTCATCCCCACGGACGTGGGGAACTCAACTCAGGGACTAAACTTGTTTTCACGAACTCCGGTTCATCCCCACGGACGTGGGGAACTCCGTATTAGGTACGCAATACGCCAGCGGGGTTTCGGTTCATCCCCACGGACGTGGGGAACTCCGACAACGGATGCTCATGCTGCCGACACAACACGGTTCATCCCCACGGACGTGGGGAACTCGGTTATCTCCTACACTATTGGAATTAACTTGTTGGTTCATCCCCACGGACGTGGGGAACTCGATCCGGAGCTCCGGGGCATGGGCCGCTATGCTGGTTCATCCCCACGGACGTGGGGAACTCCAATACCCCGTGAGGCACTCCCTCGTTTCAAATGGTTCATCCCCACGGACGTGGGGAACTCGTGGTAAGGAAAATGACAACCGAGATCGACGAAGGTTCATCCCCACGGACGTGGGGAACTCACTTTCGAGATACCCGTCCGTTCTTTCAAGTCTGGTTCATCCCCACGGACGTGGGGAACTCCTAGCCATAATTGCTCTTGCGTCTGAACCAGTTGGTTCATCCCCACGGACGTGGGGAACTCTCTACAATTCAAATACTTCGAAAAAAGGATATATATTAGCTTTTTTGTTTTTCTTCCGGCATATATGAAATGAGTTTTATACCATCCATTTCGCGGGGTAGTCGTTGGTTTCTCCCGGTGGTCATGAAATCAAATCCTGCATCGTTCGGAACATGCCAGGCCATAACAGCATTTCCCTTTCCCAGATTTAATAGGACATGTTTCCAGATCATTTCCCTTACCTTTATCGAATAATTGCCAATATAAACTCCAGCACGGATTTCAAGGAGCCATATGGTGAGTTTTCCTCGTAACGAGGGGGGCGCATTTTCTGTTACAATTACCATAAGGCCCATATGAATCACTCTTTCTGGAAAGCCGGAAGAACTGAATCGGCGTAAGGTTTTGGCATTTCGAGACCACTTGCATCGAGAAGTTCATGGATTGTGGGTATTATTCTCTCAAGAATTCGTTCCTGCCTGAAAAGATCTCTGCATCGCTGACGAACCTGACGTTCAGGGTGAATGGGGCGTTGCCCTGCAACTTCGAATGCAGCTGGTACAACGGTCTCAAATTTGAAAATATCAGCAATATCGTAGACAAATGACAGAGGGTCGCCCGTGTGAAGTAATCCAATCGAGGGGGAATATCCAGCTGCGAGAATCCCTGCTTCAACAATTCCGTAGAGACATGAAGTACCTGAACTTAGACACTTGTTTGGAAGATCTGATGCTCCCCATCGTTTCGGATCATAGTTCCTACCCTCCCATCTCACATGATACCGGATAGCATACTCCTCATAAAGTCGCTTTACCCGGATCCCCTCAAGCCCACGCATCTGGTTGATGGTCAGATCTGGAGCAATTTTTTCCCCGAAACGCATCTCAAACATCTTTTGCACAACGTGCTGACGCCCTTGTGCATCCAAAGCGATCGCAGCCTGGTAAAGCAGCCTGTCAGATCGTGCACCACCCGGATGCCCGGTCGAATAAAGCCGCACACCAGCCTCTCCAACCCAGGTGAGAAGGCACCCAACCTGAGCTGCCAGCTTCACGGCCGCATGGGAAATTCGTGTTCCTGGTTCAAGCATGATGCAGGCAACCCCACCAACAGGGATCTGAACGCGAATTCCATTCACATCAATCAGGACGAAGGCACCATCAATTACATCCAATTCCCCATATTCAAGAAAAATAAGTGAAGATCGCTCCTTCAATGAAATAGGGGTTATTTTTTGTGGAATCTGCTTCATCGCACTACGCCGGTGGCCGAACCATCAGCATCCCACACCCAAATCCTTTTGCCGGCCCGATCCCCGTCATGAGTGCAGTCAGGAATCGTGCTCTGTCAGTGACTGAAAGGAGACCAGTGAAATCGATACTGCTTATGCTGACCTGGTTGTTTTTCGGGCCCTGACGGAAAGCATACTGCCGGTACGCTCCGGCGAGCACCTGGTTATCATCAACAACGAATCCATTACCTTTCCCTTTTTCCCTGAGCCACCGAACACCCTCAGATTGGATGAGGTCAGCCATGGGGCAAGGTTGATTTTTCGCATCGTTATCTGTCCTGATTGCCCGTTTTGCATCCATCACGACATCATGGCGTTTCTGGACACGTTTCCCTTCTTCATCCGGCTCGGTCCATCTTGTCCGGACGGGGTTTGCACGGAGGGCAAAGGCAAGGTGCTGACCATCCGCGATCCGGGGAGTGTACTCCTTCGTCTCGATTGACCAGACATTCCCCAGATATACCGGTGTGCGTTGTGATACGGTATAGATGACCGGTCTCTTCCGCACGGAATCAACCCGGTAGATGAAATCACGTCTCCGGTCTTCTGAATCTGCAAAGAGATCCCACACCATGGAATGGATCTGGTATGGCCCGGTAGCGACCTTCCAGAATTCCGGTGACGTCGTAGCATCCGGCCTGATACGGATCCTGCTGAAATACATCTACCCACCTCCAGTTCCCGGCATGGTCACCACCTCGAAATGTTCATCGCGGTTCTGGAAGACCCACCGTTTCCGGCTACGTATTTCATCCCTCCGCTGGTAGATATGACGAGCGGGGATACCCGCAACCCCATCGGCATCCCAGAACATCATGGCCTCGCCGGGTAGCGTAAATCCTTTGATGACCTCTGAAGGATTCCAGCCATCCATCCTGAACGCTTCAAGGATAGAGGGGGCCGAATGAACGACAGCATGGAGCGGGAAATCAGGAGGACACGACTTCCGTCCGAGATAGAGGGTAAACACAGGATTGTTCAGCTTCGCTGCAATCTCCTCTATTCGGTAGGGAGCATCCTGTCGCCGTTGCCACAGGCAGACCGAGATCCAGGGATCACACCGATATTCCCTTCGTGAAACAACCGTATACAGCCGGTCCGGGCCGATTGAGAGCTCATCCCGCCTGGTGTGGAAATACGATCCCCTGTTCAGTTCAGCCTGGGGTGGAGTCTGGACCGTGTGAAAATCCTCAACAGGAGCCCCGGAGACATGGACAAGACAGGCGACACCAAGCGAACGGGTCAGTTTCGTATGGAGATCCTCTGCATCCCTCCTCACTCCCAATGCAGCAGATACAAGACCAATAATTGCCGATTTCGATGGATGGTCAGACGAGTGCCGGTTCTCTCCCGTTGCAACCTCCCCCCAGGAGGCCATCGGGCCATGCAATCTGAACACGCAATACTCGGTCATGATCACGAGGAAACAAACCGAAGGATCTCGGACAAAGAGCCCTCTCCGGACGAAGCGTTCATGATCCGTGCTTCCCTGTAACAGGGACCATACACCTTGTCCATCTTCCTCCTCGTCTCTTCAAGAGTCGAGATTGCAGCGGTGAGAAGGTTGTCGCCTTTAACAGGGGCAAGGTAGGATACGGCCAGAGAGCGTGGCTGATTTGACCCCCTTTCAGCAAGGAGATAGGAAGCATAGGCACGGGAGGCGAAGCTCGCCTGTTTCCCGGAGGGGGCGATCTTTGTACACGACTCAGTCAACGCAGCAATGGCTTTTTGTGCAAGAGCCGAATCACCCATGAGATTCTCGACAAGGAGATCCCGGTTGATGCAGACATAAATATAGTAGAGCCCGGCGGCGAACTCAAACTGGCCGATATGGGCAGACCCGGCATCACTCTCAAGGGCGTTCAGATCATCCACCGCGGTAAAGTAATCATCCTCGATGACGACATCGTGAACTGTCAGGGCGTGGGAGACCTGGACAGCAGCCTCCATGTTGTAATGCGGGTCCTTTGCAAACATCCTCCCGAACATGGCGATATCGGCAGCCGTATGCTCCTTTCTCAGCAGTGACACTGCGTCCTTTTCAGGGGCCTTTCCGCTCGTTATGCAGGTTGCAAGGAGGGAATCGATTGCATCGATCTCCTGAGGGCTGAAATGAACTATCTGCTCTGTTTTCACAGCCTTCTCGTTCCCGGTCACCTTCCCGAATTGTTCAGCAATAATTTTTGCCCATTCAACTGCTTTTTTCTCAGTAATCGGCGTCCGTGAGGGTGACTTCCCGGTATCATTCAATACATCAGCCAGCGTTTTCCCCGTAGTCAGTGCAGTCACAATCTTATTTCCCATCTCCTTGGTCCTGATCCCGATATGCCCAGCGAGCGCTGCCTGAAGAAATTCAGACTGTCGCCAGGCACGTTTCAAGCTCTGGGAAGAGATTCTCAACCGCTGTGCCCCTCCCATGATTGCGGTCTTGGGCCTGCCGAGATCATCACGGTTCAGGTTCGAAGGAGGATACGATGCGAGTATATGAAGTTGAATAAATTCAGTCATGGTATCACCAGATCACACAATGTTTTCGTAATAGGAGAATGCCCATCTTTTTCTGGTATTGGAATTCCACCAGTACAGCCCCTGGGCAAGATCAGGGATGTTCACGCTTCCATCAAGTATCCGGACAGCCCGGATTCCCTCCCGGAACAGGACATCAGGTTCACGAACCGAAAGGAACTTTCTGAACCGGAACTCACTCATGACAGAGCCCTCTTTCCCGGCAGGTATTCGTGCAAGCTGCCCTGCAAAAGAAGCCGAACCGTCATTATCTCTTACATGGGAGAGAACCCCGGCAACAATACTCAGTGGCTCATTCCTTACCGACCCATACTGGAGCATCTCATGCCGGAGTCTGTGGTATGCAGGGGAGAAGAATACCTCTTCGGTGACCGTGCATCTGCGGAGGTCTGCCCTATCTCCCCGTGTCGAATCAAGGGTCTTCCACCATTGCAGAAGGGTACTGTTCACCTTCGAATCAGTAAAATCAATCCATTTTTTCTGCTCTATGTTCATTATCAAGCCTCCTTTTTCAATGAAAGAATTTTCATGATCTTTGGTGCTCCCGGGGAAACGGTCATGGCAAGACGTTTTCGAGCTCCCGTTATCGCCTTCGGCCGGTATTCATCGACATACTGCGTCTGCGAATAAAAGTCAAACAAATCAAGAGCCGTTTTTCTTGCTTCCGCGATCCATTGTCTTTTTACCGGATCGACGGATTCCCCATTCTCTGACTTTTCCATGAGACCGGTGAGCGTTGAATAGAAAAGCGGCTCAGTCTCCGACCAGAACCTGCTCTTTACAATGGAGATATTTTTTGTATTCTTCTGAGATTTCGATACATCGTTCCTCTCGCTTTTGTACAGTGCGTCCTTGACACAGCCATGAAGAGTATCATTCACATAGCGAGCTGCACGGACGATCTGGGCAATAGAGATCTCATATTCTTCCCGAATACGATCAGAAACCCGGACAAGCGGCATGTAGCTGTCATACCAGCACCTGGCTTTGACATTGTCCAGGTCGTAGCCGAATGCCCATAGTTGGGGAGTAGGTGGAAGGAGCCCGGAGAGATCAGCCTGGATATTTCTGAATCGTTGCACCACTCGGGCAATCTCCCTGCCATCTTCAGGATCATTCTGGACAAGCCCCAACCAATGCCGGTAGGTAATACCCTCGCTTTGGACATGGACAGGAAAATGATCATCACCCGATTGATAATAGGGGGTGAGCACATGTCGCCATGATTCGTCGTAGTTGATCCCATACGGTTTCGTTTGAAATGAGGTCAGGGCTGTTTTGGTGGATAAACCACACATATCACACGTCCCCTCCTTTGTTTGATCGATATCCAGGAGAATCCTCCTTCCCATTCCCCAGAATTGCTGGAGCTGGCTTACATCAGAAATTCCCGTCTTGGTACCAGCTTCGCTGGTCCGCAGCGGACCCATCCACGGAAATATATCCGGGTATGAACTTTTCCGATCCCCTGGAGATCCCAGATACAATTCATCCTCGGGAAGCACATTAAGCCAGATTGTCTCGCGAAGGGACTTCCCCAGTACCACGGTACTGAGAGGGCCTCCTCCCCGAAGACCGGTACGATGACCTGCTCCTCCAGGAGGGCCATTCATCTGGAGCGTCATAAGTGTCATGGCAGCACAGGAGGGACAGATCTGCTGAATCGTATCACGTTTGAGAAAGAGATCACTGTTCATTTTCAACGTATTTTCGCCGGGCATCCCGATGACAAGGGTATCGATTGCCTGCTTTTTTCCATCGGCACAGGCAGGATCCTGCATAAACCGGTATCCTTCCCCGCCAAGATTGAACGCAGACGATACCGATTCAAATCCGGACTTCACCTGCCCTGAGGATGGCAGAGACTGAAGACCTTTGACCCATGCTTCCTCATTTATCGGAGGTATAGTCGATTGCACAAGCCCGATGAGAAACTGGATAACAGAACCCTGAAAATCAGGTCGGGGGGTTGCAAGGATGACGTTCGCATCGCAACGACTCTGATCAAATAGTTCCCAGGGTGCGACGCGGATTATCTCATTATCGGTGCCAGAAACCGGTATCCATCTGTCGTAAATAAGATTCAATAGTGGATCAACCATGATTCTTCACCTTTCACGACCACCCAAAAAATCTGAACTGACATTAATTCCCATTTTTTTCTATACCTCCTTTTGAAGTTCAAGACCCATTTCTTTTGAATATCTCACAAAAAGTATCCCTCCATCGGATCTGGAAAACCGATTCTCCCATGTTCTTTCAGAGATCTGCCGTAACGGGATAAGGAGAGCATTCGTTCCCCCATCTCTCATACTTCGTTCCGCTGCATGTATGAGTGGAATGAGTTCATGGTCATAGCATATTCCTTCACCAATCCATTTCTTTAAAACCGAGACCTGGCTCAAATCCCATGAAAACTCTCCGGATTCGTAAAGGGGATGTATCCTCCCTCCCACGGTGTCGATACAACCCAATCGAAGAGTCACGGAAGGCTCCGCAAGCCTTGTCGGAACCTCATCAGAAGCCGGCCATTTCATTCCAGAATCCTGGTACCCTTGATTGAACCGGATCATGTTTGTCATTGCATAGCCTCTCGCCGCCCTGTCTTTCTGATCCTGTTGATCCCGAATGAGGAGAGATTTCGGACAGGCTCCTGCACAGTCCTTCCCGTACACACCCTCGATCAGTACCCGGGAATCGTCGGGTGTTCTCAACGTGCCTTTGTTCTGGAGGATTTTCAGGGTTAACCAGAGTTGGCTATGGTTAGAATAGACAAATGCTCCCCGCCGGAACTTCGCTTCAAACCAGGATGCTTCAGGTTCTTCTGCGAATTCAGGAGCATATATTCCAAGGTTTGGTCTGATACGATCTCCCCTGTTATGCCGCTGAAGTCTCCCTGCCCTCTGGATAATGAGATCAATGGGGGCAAGGTCTGTAACCATAAAATCAAAATCGAGATCAAGAGATTGTTCGACGACCTGCGTGGCAACGAGAACCGTGGAAGACCGCTCTTCATTGGTACTGCTCCTGCCAAACTTTTTCAATACCTCTCGCTCTTTCTCGAGTCGATCTCCGAGAATAAAACGTGCATGGAAGAGCATGAGGGTTGCGGAAGGAGTGGATCGTTTGAGTGCCTGATAAGCATCGAGGGCATCCTGAACCGTATTCCGAATCCAGCAGGCACAGCTCCCCTTTTCGGTCTTAACCTCAAGGGCTGCATGCACTTCATCTTCGTTATTGAAGAAGAGGAGTGATACCTCGCGGGAGGTGCCCGGTCGTGGAGACAACGCATGCTCACTCCGCTCATCGGGGGAGAGATGAAGCAGGACAGGATAGGGGCTTGGCCCTATATGCTCTGGCTGCTTCCCGATCCCCTGATAAAAAGCCTGAATAAAGTAGTCCCGGGTGACTCGGGGAAGCGTAGCTGACACAAGGATAGTACTTCCCCCTAGAGAAGTGTGAACCTGCACAAGGCCCTTGAGAAGCTCCGTGACATAGGGATCGTAGGCATGCACTTCATCGATGATCAGTACATTCCTCCAGATTCCAAAGAGCCTGAGCGATTGGTGACGACGTGGTAATACTGAAACAAGAGCCTGATCGATGGTTCCTACACCAATGGGGGCTAACAGAGCTTTTTTCCGGTTATCCGCCAGCCATGAGGAAAGGTCATTTAATTTCGACTCAGGGTCGGAGACCAGGTCACAATCAGGATTATCGTCAAGAAACAGGTGGGAAAGGTGACGGACACTGTGTGCAAGAATAACAGGAGGATTCTCACCGTTTTCGTAAAAATTGTCCTTTATCTTTAAAATTCGGCCATGAAGTGCATTCGAAGTAGCCATGGTTGGTAGCCCAAAATAAACTCCATGACCCTGACCGCTCACCATCAATTGATGAGCAAGGGTCAGGGCTGCTTCGGTTTTGCCACTCCCGGTAGATTCCTCTATGATAATGAGGTGGGGGCCCTCATTCGGATAGAAATCCGACGCCTTTTCCTGAAGATCACTCGGAATAAAAGTGCCGTTTTTAAAATCAGGGAAAAGATGTTTGATGCCTCGTTCCCTTGACACGGAACAGGGAAACAACCGGGCTTCAGACAATGCACTATGGGCACGGGGTATTGCATTTTCGTTCCAATACTGTTCAAGGGGCATTGGATCCTGTTGATAAGAAAACCATCGCGTATTTGAACCCAGCCAGTCAGAAAGCACTGCGATGCCTGCCACAATCCATGAGAGAGATCTGAATGATTGTGTGTTGCTATTGTCAAAAAATTCGATAAACTTGCTTTGATCAGGCATCATAATGCTCTTACATGCTTCAGAGAACTGACGTGCAGCAAGTGCATCCTCATGCGTATAAAGGTCCGATTTGACAAAATGCACCTGGGTTTCCGGAGGGGTGCCATGATGACCGAATACTGCATTGCACAGATATTTTAATGATAATCGGAGTGTCATTCGATCCCGGTTTCCAGAACGGGGTATGACACAATCAGCCACTTCTTTATCCCATATAACTTTTCCAAGAGAATCATGCCTCAGGGGATACGAGAATGAACTACGTTTTCCTTGTAACAAAAAGAGAAGATCCGGCCTTATATTTTGAAATGATTCGCTGAATTTCCCAATATCGTGTAAAGCAAGGAAAAATGAGAGAATACCTGGGACATTGGATGAATTTATGCCAGAATATCGGGCTATTCGATGTGTGAGTAAAGGATCACCAATGAGATATTCATAACAGACGGCGGCGACATCGAGCGAATGATAAGGAAGGAGATGATAACTTTGAATACCATCCTCCTGGCTTTGTGATTTTCCCCAATATGTGTAATACGAGGTATTTTTTACAGTCTCCATTGGTCATCATGTATTAAGGTCATTATACGGACAAGGTCTATTCATGCATTTCACTTTTTCATGTGGAATGAAGACTGATTTTAATAAACGAATAAAATTTCGTTTTTATGTTTCAACACATTGATGAAAATTGACGATTTGGATTAATGTAATGTTGGTTGGTATGTACTAATGAGGAGCAGCAAGACCTTACCGAGGGTATGGATCTCTCCTTCAGCACTGTAGCAATCCCCCATCAGAAATCTGGTTTGCTGCAGGAAATTTAAAGTAATTAAATAGGCTATTTTTTTATTTCATTGGAAATTCTACGTTTTTACTGGTCAATCTTCCAGCACTTCAGCAATCTGGGGATCACATGCACAAAGAAAAAGAGGAACAGACTACCATAAACCGATCACTGTGTATCCTTCAATTTTCCGGAGTATTACTTAGTACGTACATGTACATAAGTATAATAATAGGCATTTTTTAATTTGAAGCCATTAAAATCATTTTCAATTCCTACGGAACGTTCCATAGGATTGCTGAAGGACTTCTGAAGGATTAAAGGATTGTCCGGGACGCTATCTTAACCAGAGCCTAAACCATACCTCCCACGTATCCTGATTCCTCGTTTCGAGTTTATGTCCAATCCCTTTTCTGATTCGTCCGGATAGAACCTTTTCAGATTAATCACGGAGAAGATTAGGAGACTGATGTCAGAATGTGCTTGTCTTCAGCATGTCTCTCAAAAAGGAAAGTACGATAGTGATTTTCCTAGCTATAGCCGCACGGGAATCACATAAGCTGCCCCGGCATCCTTATACACGAAATCAGCCTTGTGAGCACCGGTGACCAATCTGTTGCCGAGTGCTGCCAGGGAATACCCAAATTCATCTCCGGGTATTTTACCCGCTCCCGGCTTGCCGTCAGATGCCTGAATCTTGTCGATCTGGACCCATTGACTGTCTATCTGGCGGAAGAGATAAATGGACCCCTTCCCTTCATCATCCTTCCATGCACCAATAGCAAGGATATCACCGGCGAATGCAACGGACTGCCCGAACTCATCTCCTTTCTTGGCATCCCCTGCAGTCAGTATGGTAACGAGTTCCACCGAATTACCATTGAGTGTATAAACATAGACTGCCCCAGCTTTCGTAGCAGTCAAATTATCTCTCCGGGCGCCGACTGCAATCGTGTTCCCTGTCACTGCTATACAGAATCCATATTGTTCATCTGGTTCCCCATCCTCTGGTGTAACTTTGGTGACTTCAATCCAATCATTCCCGGATTTTCGATAGAGATACAGAGCACCAGCACCATCAGGACCAGCATTGCGAGCTCCTATGACCAGAGTCTCTCCTTTGAGTGCAATAGATTGGCCGAAATAGTCACCATCAACTGAATCACTCGCCACGAGAGTCGCTGTATTGATCCATCCATCGCTCGTGTTCTTAAATGCGTATGCAGCCCCCTTTTCAGCATCATTCTTTCGGGCAGTCACGACCAGGAGGTCGCCCTGTATGGCGAGAGCACGGCCAAAATTATCTCCCCCTACCGGATCAGGAGATATGATCTTCTCGCCGTTATATTGCCACGAATCCTCATAGTTCCGGAACACGTAGACTGCCCCAGCACTTATATCACCGACCGGAGCAAAGCGGGCTCCCACGAAAATCGTGTTCCCTTGGATTGCTACCGTTCTCCCAAACTCCGGACATTTTCCAAAAGCGTTATCGGGATCTTCCGCCTCAAGACAGGCGCACGGTACCTCTTCAGGGAAAACCAGTTTCTCATCAAGGACATAGGATGAACCCATGCGCTGGTATACATACACAGATCCTATAGCCCCATCCCCACCCATCCCTACTGCGACGAGATTGCCGTCAATTGCCACTGACCGGCCGTACTCGGTCTCATTGGAGGATGTGTCGGGATCCAGCCGCACCTCCTGTGGCAGCCCTCGCCCCACTCCAGCGGCGGTCACACATCCAACGCCGATTGTCAAAACGACAATAAGAATTACCATTACGAACCTGAAATGTCTGAAATCCATGGTCTCAATCCTCCTACAGGATTAAAGGGGATCTCTCAAACTGCTATAAAATATCTTTGTTTCACCCTTGAGTTATCCACCTTCAATTAATCTCCCCATGGATACTCCCACATCACTCGGAGTGATAGATACCGTTCAGGTCGACCATGGAGTGGATTACAAGATTTTCGTCAGCGAGTGCGATCTTGTTGATCCGCGTTCCACTATAAACCCCAAAGAATACAGAGCCATTCGTCGTCCCTCCTGCAGGGACAACAATCGGAAAACGGAGATAATCCCGGGCCATCTCTGGTGTCATCTTGTCTCCTCCATGCTCCAGGGTTATCGGTTTTTCAGTCAGCAACCACAAATGCTCCGACCGGATAACGGCTCTTTCATGATTATGGTTTGTGATACTGACGTTGATGATTGCTACCCCATGTCCTGGAGATGCCCGCCAACCGGGGATGGTAGGTTTCCGGACTGCAGATGGAACCTCAAGCGCGAGATATTTTGGGTATTCGTTGTCAGATAACGCCCGGTTTGCGTTAGAGAGATCAGGGAGATATGCTCCCCCGGCAATGGTCCAGTCCGGGTACCGTACATAGAGGGACATCGAATCGACCCCGGGATTCAGGAAGAAGTATACCTCACCCCGTATTTCCTCTCCGGGATCTGCAGTCCGGTTGACCAGAGGACGGGTGATATTCACTGAAGAGTACTCAAATTGCGGATACTCCGGAAAGAGATGTTCAGAATCCGATTGGAACGAGACAAGAGACCTGTTCTCAAAGAAAAAGGATTCATCCAGGCCCGTGTTTTTAACGGACAGATCCAGCACTACCACTGAGAAGGTATCACCCGATCGTTTTGGGACCGTTTTCACCGTGACGTTGTTCACGGTTATGGAAACAGTAGCAAAGGCGGAGGAATACTTCTGGATGACCGGAGGGCTGACTGAATCATTCGTTGCGGCAAGGGGGTTGTCAGGTACATTTGTTCCTGGAGGAGAAAGTGTTCCTGATGGAGAAATTCGCCCGGAGGGAGATGAGAGGCACCCCGCCAGGACAACGAGGAGGATAAGTGATGAGAGCAGGAGAGTTGTCTTTGAGAGGGACCAATCGTGAGAACATCTGATCGGTTGCATAAATTCTTACCCTCGTTAGAAGAACTTCCGTGCGGTCCAGTCCCCATCGATCCAGACTTTCCCAAGAGTATAAATCTCCTCGGCCAGGAGGGAAGGCTCCACGCAGTTTCTCCCCGTCAGGATGAATACCACAAAATTGGGATTATTCGAGTCATTCCAGACCCTGATAAAAATATTTTGATCATCGAGATTGCTGGCAGCCTGATCGACGATCCCGAGTGACCTGAGCCCCTTGATAGTCGGCTTGATAAAGAAACCGACATTAAATTCACCATCAGGCAGTTGTCCCTTCTCTTCATCAGGGATCGGGTGTCCACCGCAGGAGGTCATGGTGCAGATATCAGGGAGGGCATTGATCCGTAAAACGAGCTCCCTCACCCGTTCGTCAATGGAAAAAATATCCTGATACCGGGAGATCTGGGCTTTACTCTCGTAGGAGAGGGATTTGCACACCGGCTCTTTCTCCCGGAATTTTCTCCTATAATCTGATGTCTCCTGACCAGCCACGCTCATTCCCTGGTCTTACTACGACTGAAGTTTATAAAATGATTCCGGATTGAAAACAAACGGTCGGCTGACAGGTGAGAGGGGGGGCAGGCGAGGGGCGATCGGTCTGATGACTGCAGTTCCCGAACCACCGTATCCGAGCCCGGTTCAGAACTGGGAAGATTCGGCCTTTCATTCGTCCTGGAATGCCCCTTTGTGCAGCCAGACATGGTCGAGATCCGCTCCCGTTCTCCCCTCTGTTCTCCGTTCCCTGATCACCCGGGCCGGCACACCTGCAACCACTGAATTCTCGGGGACATCGGTGGTGACCACCGCTCCACCTGCCACGATGGCCTGGCGGCCGATCGTGACCCCGGGCAGGATCATCGCCCCGGAAAAGATCTTTGCATACTCCTTGATCGTCACCGGCGAATAGGTCCGGACGGAGTGAATGGACTCGGAATGGGCATGGGTAAAGATCCTCACGAATTCCCCGATCCCGACCGCGTCGCCAATGGTAACCCCACCTTTGGTATCGATGAACGATCCCCGGTTAAAAAAAACATCATTACCGACGGACAGGAGCTGCCCGAAGTTGAACCTTATATCCCCCTCAGCGATGAAGTTGTTCCCGCAGCGGGCGAACAACCGCTCTGCTAGCATTCTCCTGAAGGGAAATGCTACCGGCATAGAGAGGGAGAGGAGAGAGCGATCAAAAGCATCCCACAGAAAATGCAGGTATCTCTGACCAGGGCTGAACGGATGTTCCGTCGCTTTTGGCAGGTAATCACTGTAGATGCGGAGACCTTCAAGAAGCGATTCCGAAACACGCGGGCACCCCAGCAGGGACAGGATCCGTTCCGTTCCAGGAAGGTCGGGTCCCTGGTCAAGGATCGATCGAATTTCCCGGAGGAGATCCCCGGCAGCAGTATCCTGGTTCGTATTGTTCATCGATACACATCCCCCTTCTGAAGAATCCTCTTTGAGCTGGGGTCAGGCATCATGCCATCCCCCCTATCAGGCTGTTCTGGCAGAGAACTTGCTCCCTAATCCCCCTACAAATCCCCTTTCTGTATCCGATCATATGCGATCTGCCTCCTTACCTTTTTTTTTCGTTCGTAGACCCCCTCACAGGAGACACCCCATTCCTTGCAGAGTGAACGGATCTCCTCTGCAAACTCACCCGGATCTACTCCCTCCTTCCCGAGGATGTGGAACATGACGAGCTTCGGGTTGTCGGTGCAGTTCAGGACCTTCACGGCGAGATTCTCGTTGTCGACATTCCGGGCGGCAAGGTCGATGATCCCGAGGGAGAAAAAGCCGCTCTCTGTCGGCTCGAGGATGAACTGGACATAGAAATATCCCTCAGGCACCGGGTTCTCCCGGTCCCGGAGGTCTGAATGCCCACCACAGGAACTACAGGTATAGACATCAGGGAGATTGTTCAACACCCTGACCAGCCCTGCTACCCGTGTATCGGTCTCGATCGGAAGCGAGAGCGTGGCAAAGATCAGCTCCTCCCGTGATCGGTCCCCGGTGGTCCTGACATACTCCTGTTTTCGTTTACGGGATGACATGGACCTGACCGGGCCTGGTATGACAACCGATGGGGCAGCCTCTGTTCATTCCTGCATCTCTGCGAGGGGGGCACCAAGGAGTCCTTTGGCAAAGATTCGGGCATTCTCAAGGTCCTGATCATCCGGCCGCCCCTTGTTCACCCGGATAAATTTGAGGAAGGTTGCCTCACCCGGGCAATGGAACTCGTTGATGATCGTACATCCCTTCGTGATCACTTTCCTCCTGAGGGGAGTATGGAACTCCTCCTTGTACCCTCCCGACGTCGAGAAGAGGAAGACCGGTTTCTCCATGGGGGGCATCTCATCGGCCAGGGCAAGAATGGACGTGTGGTGTTTGCCCCCGTAGATACCGGATCCGAATCCGATCAGGTCATACCCGGCAAGATCGCCGGGATCGACCTCGTCGGCCTTCGACAGGGTTGCGCCGGTGACTTCCGCCATCGCCCTGGCTATCTTCTCGGTATTCATATGATGGTATGACATGTAAACGATCAGGATCTTCATGAAGGGAACATTTTGGGGAAAGGGGAATATAAACCTGATGAGAAATCCGGCGATCCCTGCGAATGCTCCTTCCTCAGTGAGCCGGAATCCTTCAACTCTTTTTCACTTTCGTGAGGACCAGAACATTCTTTCCTTCCTCATAGCGGTGGGAGACCTCGTCCATGACCCTCCGGATCAGGAATACCCCCAGCCCCCCTAGCTCCCGGTCATCGATACCCTCCCCGATATCGGGATCAGCGACCGAGAGCGGATCGAAGCGGGGTGCTGTGTCGGTGATGCACACCTCCGCCCGATCGCTCCTGATCCGGGAGGAGATGAGGATCGTCTCTCCGGGTCTTCCGTAACCGTGGACGATCACGTTCGTGATCGCTTCTTCGACAGCAAGCTGGGTATCGAGGATCTCCTCTGAGGAGAACCCGTGCAACTGCATCGCTTCTTCAAGCCGGTCGGTGACGGCACGGACCATCGCAACCTCCGATTCGATCGCCAGGTCAAACCGTGTCTCCATGATCACCGGCTCCTTATCATCATGCTCGTGATATCATCAAATCGGGGAGTGTCCTCATAAAAGATCCTGACCGTTTCGGGCATCGCCTGGATACCCTCCTCTGCGGGCAGGGTATGCGAGGTGAGGGGGACCTCTTTTGGCCAGGAGATCTGCAGGAGAACCAGCAGCGATGATCGGATCGGGGACTCCATGATCAGGCACTCGTACAATTGAGTAGCACGCGGATTGCTCATAAAGGGTCAGGTTCTCTAGATCCCATGACGAGGGCAAAACAGGAAGGATAGGGTTATCTCCCGAAAATACCGACATACCCCCAAGGGAATAACGGTGGACATCAGAACTGTACACAGGGAAGGCGGGACGGTCCTCTCCGTCAATGGGAGGATCGATACCACTGCGGCACCGGAACTCGACCACGCGATCCTGCAGGAGATCGACCAGGGGAACCGGAAGATCCTGCTCGACTTTTCCGGCGTCCCGTATATCAGCAGCGGAGGGCTTCGGGTAATCCTGGCGACCGCAAAGAAGCTGAAGAACCCGGGGGACAAGTTCGGCCTCTGCAGCCTCTCCCCGGAAGTATTCAAGATCATGAAACTCGCCGGGTTCACCT
>Ga0116172_10001559_pt1 | contig 20968 bp, 10 predicted proteins | sample AD_UKC083_MetaG_FD_89799 | JGI IMG/M metagenome (GOLD analysis project Ga0116172, IMG submission 89799) | Active sludge microbial communities of municipal wastewater-treating anaerobic digesters from USA - AD_UKC083_MetaG | ecosystem: Engineered > Bioreactor > Anaerobic > Digestate | place: USA... | reverse complement strand
CGTATCAATACTGTTTTGCCTACTCTTCGCGCGCCAAAAATAAGAATAGTCTTATTCGGTTCTATTCTCTCAACTACTCTGTCTTGTATTAATCGTTTTACCGGCTTCATAGTATTTTTTCCGAAATACAAAAATAGCACTTTTATTGGATTGACAAATTTATTGTTAAATTCGTCACCATATTGACGTTTTTACTGTGAATGATTTAATATCTCAGATTGCTGACTTTGTTCCAGTCTATCTTATCTGTGGACTGCGCAACGGGAGCAACCGGAATGACGGCGCCTTTGCGTACCAGTATTACAGCGGGAATTTCACCGGCTTCAATAGTGTGCCATCCTTTTTCATACACTTTGCCGCTCTGGTAATCTACCCATTTGCCTCCGGGAAGATATACGTGCCTGAGGGTAGCGCTCTCAAACAACGGGGCCACAAGGATATCCCGTCCGAAAAGGTACTGGTCCTCTATGGTCCAGACAGCCGGATCGTCGGGATATTCTATGAGCAAAGCACGCAACATGGGAAGTCCCGTACGGGTGCATTCACGCGCCTGTTCAAGAATGTAAGGCATGAGCCGGTATTTCATTTCGGCCGTACGACGGAATGCCTCTACAAAATCCTGCCCGTAAAACCATGGTTCGGTGGGCGGAGCTCCGTGTATGCGCGTATGTGAGGTAAGAAAACCGAAAGGAAGCCATCTGCGGTACAATTCTTCCGGACAACTCTGTACAAAACCTCCTACATCATGGCTCCAGAAAGAGAATCCGCACAAACCAACAGACAAGCCGCAACGCAACGTACCCAGCATGCCCATATCGGTATTAGCCGCATCGCCCCCCCAGTGCAGGGGATAGCGTTGCGAACCGGCCCAGGCGCTCCGCGCCCACATAATATGCTCGCCTTTCACCGCATGGGTGATATCGGCCACAGCTTTATTATAACGCAAGGGATACAGGTTATGCTCGTACAGGCCTCCCCTGCCGCTGGCATACCATTCGTTAAGCGGGGCTCCTTCCCCAAAATCGACTTTTATGGCCCCTATTCCCATTTTGAGTAATCCGGCCAGTTTTTCCTGGTACCAGGCTACCGTTTGGGGATTCGAAAAATCAAGCACCACATCTTCGTACGGAAGACCCCCTTTTTCGTTCTTTACGTACAGCCCTTTTTCTATCAACTCTTTATAATAGCTATTGTGCGGCGTAAAATACGGCAGTTGCCACAGCGAGATATGAAAACCGTCGGCCAGCAGGTCGTTTATCATTTTTTGTGCATCGGGAAAACGATCCGGCGCAAAACGGTAATCACACTGCCAGTCGGTAGCGAACCAACCCGTATCGAAGTGGATCACATCGGCCGGTATCCGGTTCTTTCTCAGTTCCGAGGCTACACGGTACCCTTCCTCCTGGGAGAAATACGTTATACGGCTCATCCACGTCCCGAAAGACCATACGGGAGGCATAGCCGCTTTCCCGGTTATATCGGTATAAGCGTCTATTACTTCCGCCGGTTTGCCAAAAAACAGGAACATATCCATCGTTTCATCGGCCATGAACAACTTGGCGGCTCCTATGTACGAGACGCCGAAATCGCAGGTCACCGGGGCCGAGGTATGCATGAACACCCCATAGCCGCGGCTGCTGATGAAAAACGGTACAGGTTTGTACATCCCGTCCGACTCGGGGCCCTGCGGATCCGTCACAAACAGGTGAACTTTCTGTCCCACCTTATTCAGCCCGGTGGCCGATTCCCCGCAGCCTACTATCCTTTCGTTAGGGGAAAGAGACAGAACCGGGTTGATGCTTCTCGTGTTATCCGATGCCCTTTTGATGAAATTAAAAGGCAATACTTTTATCTGCGTGGAGTCGTTGTCTTTCCAGTGTCGTGTCTGCGTGAGTTTTTTTCCGTTTGCGTCAAAAAGCACTATGCGGAACGGGTATTCCTCAACCAGGACAGAACCGCAGGAACCTGTATATCTATAACCCTTCGAATCCCTGGTGAACTTCCAGTTTTTGTCCGCCGGAAGCGGACCGGCCAGCATGAGGGTGTCTTCTTCCTCAAAAACGACCGGCGAGGTATATACCTGAATACGAACCGTAGAGGCCGAGATAAAATCCAGCCGAAAACCGAGGCGGGGATTATTTTCATATTCTGAATCAGGAAAATCCAACATTTTCAGTGCCTGAGGAAGCACTGTAGTGGTGTTGAACGCCTGCCGTGCATACAGACTCTGACGTTTCCAGGATAAAGTTCCGGAAGCCGAGACGCCGTTGAATGAAGCTATCGAATCGGCAAAAAAATACGTATTGCTGAAATCCCCAAAATCCCTACTCACATCAACCGTCTGGCTCTGTAAGTAGGGTTGGGCCCCGGTCAGGACCGGACACAGGGCCAACGCAAAAAAAAGTATTGATTTTTTCATGAGATGATCTTCTGTTTCAAAGATAAAGAATTTCTTCCTACTGTCCTTCTCATTAAAGAGTTAAACCGCTTTTTCCAGGAAAGAGAATATGGTTTTATAATATAACATATTATTTTCGAGTCCCTTAAATCCGTGGCCCTGTCCTTCAACTTCCAGAAAATCAACCGGTTTTTTCAAATCCATTAATTTTTTGTACATCATACGGGATCCTTCTATATTCACCCTGTTATCGTGGTTCCCGTGAATCAGCAATAAAGGTCCGGTAATTTTTTCGGCATGATTTATTGGAGATCTGTCCTGTAATCTTACACTGTCTTTTACCGGATCTCCGGCTTCCAGAAATGTCCAGTCCGGAATATTGGAATGGTTGTGTTCGTAGATAATGTCGGAGAAGCCGGCCACAGCAACCCCAAAACCGAACGGGAACGAGGCCGTGATGCCATTAACGGTGCCGGGAAATGTCATCAGACGCATGGTCGCGTAACCGCCGTGACTCATCCCGAAAACTCCGATTCTTTCCGGAGGTATGCCGAGTTTTTCCGATATATAACGTGCGCAATAGATGATATCTACTATCTCGTTTCCTCCCAGGTCTTTATCGTTCAATGCGGCAAAATCCCTTCCAAATCCGCCGGATCCGCGGGGCGAAGGGCTCAGCACATAAATTCCGGCTTCCGTAAAGATTTGATGTTCCATGTCGTATTCATTGGATCCGCCATAGAAAGACTGGATCATAACCATACTTTTATCGCCTTCGAGCGGTTTCTTCGGGATCAGAAGATAAGCGTGCAAATCACGGTCGAAAGAAGGAATGGTAAGGCGTTCGACTGCAGAGGTTATCATCTCCTCTTTTTTTACCCCGGAAAGGTCAACCACAATCTCCCTGTTTATTTCATTGTCGGAAACAGAAACAGCCCATAACTGAAAAACAATGTCCACGGCTCCGGCATAGAGATATACCCTGTCTTTGTTGTTTCCGGCAAAACGCAGCTCTGCCGGGTATGTTTCCTCGCAGAGAACCTGTCCCGCAGCAGGGTCTATCAGCAGCATCTTTGTTCCCGCAGGTGCGTTTTGAACGGCCAGTAATTTTCTTTGTCCTTCGCAGTCTATCCATTCAACTCTTGTGTCCGTCTCAAAACGGGTGATTTGCGTGACCTGCTTATTTTCAATGTTATATGAATAGACATTCGGATAACCGGTCTGGTCGCTCAGGAAAAATCCGGAACCGGACGAATACCAGTCCGGTATCACTTCCGTTCCGTCCAGACTTGCCGGTAATAATGTGTCGGTCAAGATCTTTAATGAGCGGTCTTCAAAGTTGACATATCCGATATTAGAAAATGTTCTGTCGGCGTTTTTCAGCACACTAAGCAAAACCCCTTGTTCGTCGGGTTGCCAGGCTATCTCTGTCCAGGTCATTCTGAAGGCAGGAGTATCGCAATAAACGACGGTTTCCTTCAAGGTCTGCAGGTCCAGTATACGAAGTTCATCCAAACGGCTTTCATTCTGGCCGAGTCGGGCGACATAGGCGATTTTGGTACCTGCAGGATTAAATCCCCACCCGTAAATATAAGGGACGTCGGTCAGTTTTTCCGCCACTCCCGTCTGAAGGTTCAGTCTCCAGATATTAATAATTTCATCGTTCTTTTCATCTCCTATCCAATAGAGACAGCTGTCCGCAGTGTTATACCTGTGATTCCAGAAGTTACGTTTTGAGAAATCAATATCGGAAAGGCAAACTCCGGCATCCAGATTGTTTTCCGATGTCAGGTCCAGCATCAAAAGTGAGTTAACAGTATCTGTTTTTAAATAAAACAATTTGCTGCAATCTTTGCTTAAACTGAAAGAATAGGGTTGATAAGGAAAATCTGTAAGGAAAGCTTTAATGTTGATTTCACGGTCCTGAAAATGAACCATTCCTTCAGCCTGGTTTTGCCGGCACGAAGAAAGAGGGAGCACACATAAAAGTGCTCCCGCAATCAGTAAGGTATTAAAATGTTTCATTGTGTTCAACTATTTCCAGTAGTCGTTCTGATCGTTTTCCGTCAGAGCTGTATTATACAGCATTTCGTTGTTGGGTATGGGGAACATAAAACGGGGGCTGTCTGCGGGAAGGTCAAGAGCCACCCATTGCTCGGGATAAGCGGAACGAACCAGGGGCTGACGCAACCGTTTAATGTCAAACAGACGATGCCCTTCTCCATACAATTCTTTTCTCCTTTCAAGATATATTTTATCCAGGCTTCCCTCCGTAGGAGTCGCTCCACGTTTGATCTGCAAAGCATTCAGAACATTTTTTGCTGCAGCGGCATTACCAAGATTTGCCTCTGACTCGGCTTTTATCAAATATGCCTCGGCAATACGGGCCATGGGGAATTCCGCATCGCCCATCATAGTACGGTGTCCGAACTTTGAGGTAAAGAAGCCGTCTTCCTCATTTACATAAAACGGGAACCGTTTCCTGACATCATTCTTATCAAATAATTGGACGAATGCCTTTGTGGCCCGAATGGTTCCGTAACCATCCCAGATCTCATTTCCAAGAGTAAAAACTTCACCGGCTTCAACCTGACCGCCATATTCTATTCCTTCCATGCTCTCGGCAAACCAATAAAACGATGGGATGGAAGCATAAATATTGCAATTGGAAGGAATAAAATTAAAGTACCACAACCATTCGCTGTTATGATCTTTAAACCCCGAAGCCCATTGTTCTTTGCTCATAAGATTAGAACCGTCGAATACGTTTCCGGCCGCAGCTTCGGCATATTTCCTGGCATTGCTGAAATCATTCATGTCCAGACAGGCACGTGCCAGCAATAAGGCGGCACTCTGCTTTGTGATATAATCCGTATTAGAATTCGAAACATTCTCGTATGCAAAAGTCAGATCGGAAATTATTTGTGAATACACCTGGGCAACAGTTGCTCTGGGCAAATGCTCCGAAGTAGCGGTTGCGGGTTCTGTATGTAAAATCACTCCGGGTCCGTCGGGTTTATAGTTATATGCACCGGCAAATAATCTGACCAGCCAGTGGTAGCAATACCCCCTGAGGGCATGGGCCTGTGCCAGCAATTCCGTCCTTTCGGAGGTCTCGGGCAGCAAATCGGCATGGCCAATGATTGAATTGACACAATCTATCGCCTTATAGTTAATAGGCCAGATATAATTGGAATAACCCGTCCACCAGGGGCTTGACACCGGCGACTGGGCATACATATAAGAATATTGGTTCCAGTTATAGGTAGGCCATCCGTAGGCACCGCTTGTAACGGTCAGGTCTTCTCCCATAACATCGGCCGCAATGTAACTCAACGTATGATTTTGATAATGTCCCACATAAGAATATGCGGCGTTGAGTACCGTCTGGGCAGCTTCCACAGAAGAAAAGGCCTGCTCGTCCGACACCGAGGTTGAAGGCTGAAGATCCAGAAAATCTTCTCCGCACGAATTCAATCCAAGTACGGCAAAAGCCGCAAGGAGTATATATAATCTTGTTTTCATTATCGTGTTATATTAAAATGTAACATTCAATCCAATAGTAACAGTTCTGGAAATCGGCAGAGTGGGATCTTCACTGAATCCGCCTATTCCGTAAATATCCAGATCGTCATATCCCTTCCAGTCGTCTTTAAACCAGGTATACAGGTTGTCTGCATTTACAAAAACTCTGGCTCCTGCCAGGAATCCAAGTTTGTTAACCGCAGAAGAAGGCAACGTATAGGAGAGGCTTACATTCTTCAGCTTAATGTACGTAGCATCGTACAGGAAGCGGGAAGAAGCAGAGTTGGATAAATTGGAATTCGAGTTGGAGTATTTTGGGATATTGGTATTGGTGTTCGTCGGGGTCCACGCGTTCAGAGCGTCTTTATGCAGTTGGGAACCGGGACTGTTCCCTTCATGAAGCACCGTAGCATACAATCCGTCGTAAACCAGTCCGCCCACGCTGTAAAAAAGAAATACCGACAGATCAAAACCTTTCCAGGAGACTGTATTGGTCAGTCCTCCGTAGAAATCGGGAGTTGCCCTGCCCTGGAATTCATTGGTAGCAGAGGAATAATCGCTTGTGGTGCCATTATCTTTTACCCATAAAGGAGCTCCCGTCGCCGGGTCTACACCGGCCCAGGTAGGCATATAAAATTCATATTGACTGTATCCGATCTTCCATATTTTTTTCTGCAGATCCATTGGCAGGTCATCATCTCCTGCAAGATCCAAAATTTTATCACGTGATCCGGAAATATTGAACTGCAGATTCCAGTTCCATTCCTTTCCCCTGATAATATTGGCACTCAGCTCAAATTCAAGACCGGCATTCTGTACTTTGGCCATATTCATCATTATGGATTCAAAACCGGTAGATGTGGGCAGGGGATACTCATACAACAAATCTTTGGATGTCTTATGGAAATATTCCAACGATCCGTACAGGCGATTGCTCAGGAAAGCGAAATCAACGCCCAAATTGAGCATAGCCTGTTTTTCCCAACCCAATCCGGGATTTGACAGTTGGGTATGTGCAAATCCGGAAGCATTGGCATAATTGTAATCGGCACTGGCAGACCATAAACCTAAAGATTGATACCTTTCCAATCCGCGGTTATTACCAGACGTACCGTAACTGGCTCTTACTTTTAAGGTATTGATCCAATGAACATTCTTAATGAAGTTTTCCTGATCGAGACGCCAGGAAGCACCTGCGCTCCAGAAATTACCCCATTTGTTATCAGACCCGAATACCGACGATCCGTCACGACGGAATGAACCGGACACGAAATATTTGCCTGCATAGTCATATTCCGCGCGGGCTATATATGAAATCAGGCTTTCCTGGGTTGTGTACGACGAGGGCGACAGGGCCGAGGCGGCAGCATCCAGCTCGGTCATAAAATCAAACGCAAAGCCGGTACCCTGTGCCAGGGCGTATTCCCGTTTGCTTTTCCATACTTCATAGCCCAGCATGGCCGATAAATGGTGATTGTCTGCCAACGTCGTGTCATAATTCAGCGTATTAGTGGAAGTAAACATAAGATCGTGAGTCTGGTGTCTTTCCGAGCGTCCCCCGTATGCCGGACCGTTCCCGTGTTCCTTGTTCCAGAATATAATCTCATACAACGACACATAATCCGGAGAGAAAGTAGATTTAAAGGTCAATCCTTTGGTGAATTCTACCTGAGCATAAAACGAGGCAAGGAAACGATACGTTTTTGTCAGCCAGATATCCATATGCGGGATGGCCACCGGATTAAAATCTTTTGATACCGGATTGAGCCAGTTGAATTGTTTATTGCCTTCCTCATCTAAAATATAATTTCCCTGGGCATCGGTCAGATATACCGGAACGCCACTGGGAAATTTTAAGGCATTGTATAAAGGAGAGGCTCCGGCACCGCTGGCAACTTCTGTATTCTGTTCCGAATAGGAGAATGTTGTATTTAACCCGGCTTTCAGCCATTTTTTGATTCGGGCGTCAATATTCGCCTTTCCCGAATACCTTTTGAAGTTTGCGGCAGGAGTTGTTCCATCCTGATTATAATAACCTCCCGATACATAATAGGAAACGGCATCGGTTCCCCCGGAGAAACTCAGGTTGTAATCCTGGGTAAGCGCCGGATTAAACACTTCGTCCTGCCAGTCGGTATCTACAATCGTGTGAGCTCCCGAAACCAGTTTACCGTCAGCTCCAAAAGGCTGTGCCATGCTAAAGGGGTTAAAGGTGATAAGCCCCTGAGTCTGTGCATTGGCCCATAGAGCGGCATCGGCGGCACTATGGCCGGCAGCCATTCTCGTATTATAATAATCGGAGAACACTACCTGATAATATTCGGCAGAATTCATGAGATCAAATGTCTTGGGGACACTGGCCACACCCAGTTGAGCGTTAAAAGACAATTTGCCTTCTCCGGATTTTCCGCTCTTTGTTGTAATGATCACTACGCCGTTTGCAGCACGTGAACCGTATAGCGAAGCGGCAGCCGCATCTTTTAGTACCGTAACCGATTCAATATCCTGTGGATTAAGAGAAGAGAGAATACTCGAGGTAGAATAGGCACGGTCTGCTACCTTCGAATAATCGGCAGAAGTAGTAGCTACACCGTCTATTACATACAAAGGTTCGTTAGACCCGTTTAATGAACCGGTTCCCCTGATCCTGTATGTGGTAGAGGCCCCGGGTTGTCCCGAAGCGGCTGCCACTTGCAGTCCGGCCACTTTCCCCTGCAACGATTTTTCAAACGATGCGGAAGGATTGGCGGTTATTTCCTGCGAATGAACCACGGCTGCCGATCCCGAGAAGGAAGATTTTTTTGCAACGCCATAGGCAACTACCATAACCTCATCGAGCGGTGTGGCTGCAGGAGCCATCTTTACATCAAGCACTACCCGGTCACTCACCTCCACTTCAACGGATTGATAACCTAAGAAACTGAAAACAATAATATTGCCCGGCTCGGCAACAATGGTATATTCCCCGTTAATATCTGTTGTGGCATTGATTGCCGTGCCTTTTACTATTACGGTGGCTCCCACAACAGGACTGTCCGTTTCGTCGGTAACCAGTCCACGGATCATACGTTGAGTGTTCTGTCGCGGCAGGGTTTGCTGTTTCTCGGCGGACACATTCCCCGATTTCTTATAGATCACAATAATTTTCCCCTCAATGGAATAGTCCAGTGAACTGTCAAGAACGGATTCAAGAACTGTGGCAACAGATGCATCATTAAAAGAAGCTGTAACTGCAGGGCTTGCATTCACGTCAACCGTTTCGTACATGATTGACATCCCCGACTGTTTTTCAACCTCTTTAAGAACGGTCTTCAAAGGAGTGTTGCTAAACACTTTTGTGACCGTTTGTCCATAAGACAAAAATCCCGACAATATACATATTGTGGAGATCAGAAGTCTTTTGCGCATTAGGTTTCGTTTCATAGATGTATTATTTTAGTGTTATGGTTAAGGTCCTTCCGTTTCGTTCAATAGTCATAGGAATAATTAATGATAAGGCATCCAGAACATCGGTGATCGATTCTCCGTTATTCAGAGAAATGTTCAGGACTTTATCTGTCTTTCGTTCAGAGGTGAAGACAATGTCGACGTCATATTGACGGGACAATCTCCTGAATAACTCATCGAATGTAATGGAATCATACTCTATCCTCCCTTCTGTCCAGGAAATAAACTGTTTGGCATCGGTAGAATAAATAGATTTTGCGTTCAGGGACAAATTATACGTGACTATGTCATCGGGATGCATCATCAATCCGGACTCATCATCACCAAACTGCAGCAGGCCTTCAAGTAAAGCGGCAGTCAGCACCTGCTCTTCTGGATAGGCAGTAACGTTAAATTTTGTGCCTTTAACCAGAAGTGGATAATCTTTCGCATATACGACAAACGGAATGTCTTCATTCTTTTTTACTTCAAAATAAGCTTCTCCCGACAGATTGACCCTTCTGGATTTTTTATTGTAATCATTAGGACAACTAAGTGTTGTGGCAGCATTCAGCCAGACCACGGTGCCGTCCGGCAACGTCACTTTGCTTCTTTCGGCACAATGTGTTTCAAAAACAAACGGGGCTCCCTGATTTTTCTCCAAATACGTTCTATAGATGCTTACAGAAAAGAAAATAATCAGAAAAACAGCCGCCACCGCCGAAACACAATGCCATATTTTTTTCCTATAAACTTTACTAACTGATGATGAAAAATAAGTTACGGAATTTTGTTGAATAGAAATCCGACATTTAAGTCTTTCCCATAACAACAGCATGTTTTCTTGAGGCTGGTGGCTGGCTGTCCATTCCCGTTCCCAGTTTTTAAATAAATTTATATTATGTTGATTTTCATTTACAAAATCAAAAAGAACCCGTTCATCATCTTTTGAGATAGACCCTTCAAAATAATTTACCGCCAATTGATGAATATCTTTGTTGACTGATTTCATAACACAATTATGTTTATCGTTTATAAGAACAATAATTAGTTGTTTTACCTAACCTTCATTAGATAAAAAAATATTTTATTCGATTTTTCTTAATAAGCAGAAAGCAACCAGCTCAGAACAATAATGCAACAGCCAAACGGATACCTTTTTTCAAAGTGAGCGTTAAATGCGACAAGGGCCCTTCGGATATGTTTTTCGACCGCCGTCAGCGAAATGTCCAACCGGGATGCGATATCTTTATTTTTTAAACCCTCAAAACGACTTAACAGAAAAACCTGCCGGCAACGTTTTGGCAGCTTTTCAATAACAATCTGAACCTGTTTTTCAAGTTCTTCGTAAAGAATGGGCGTGTTAGGCTCCATGTTAAAATCGTAATGATAAATCCGCTCCTCTCCCACATCATCATATATGTATTTTAAATGCTGCAGCGTGAGCACATTTTCATGCTTCAGATGATTCAGGCAGGCATTCCGGACCATAGTAAAGAGCAGAGGCTTTACCGCCAGGAAATCGAATTTCTCCATTCGTTCCCAAAGATGTATAAAACAATCCTGTACAATGTCCTGGGCAATTTCGCGGTTGGCAACAAAACGAATCGCGTAATTGATCAACCGGGGAGAATAGTTCAGGAAACTCTCCTTCAGTATTTGTTCTTTATCTTTAGGATCGAAGACCATACCTTAGTGACACTGATTATCATACAAAACTATATTTTTTCCGGTATTATTTCACCTAATTCAATATAAACAATAGACTTATAACAATTAAAAAGGCTTTTTCGTTGAAAAAACAACAAAAAAGCCTTTCCTTATTATTAACTATTATTTCTGCAGCTACTTCATTATCCGTCGTAGCCTCAACGCATCTGCCATAGCCTGGTTCACCAGCATATTCATATTGTAGTTGTGCGGGAGGAACTCAAGCGTAAGACCGTGTTCCCCGGCGGTAAGATATGTCTGTACAGTATTTGTCCAGCCCCATTCATTCCACAACCCGGTGCCCCGTTGGGGAAAAACGTGTGTTCCTGCCTGCTTCCCGTCCACCAGTAAAGTACGTACCGCACATTTGTTTGATGTATTTACGGGGCCGTTCCCGTTGGCGTAACGCCAGTCAATAAGGTACTGCCCGGATTGTTCTATAACCACCGGGATAGCAATACGCACGTTTTCCGTCGTATTTATCTCTACAAAACCGCTCCCGGAGAATCCTCTGTAAGGTTGAGCGGAAGAAAGCGCATATTTTTCTGCCTCAAATATCCGGCTCCACCCATACCGCTCCACTGGCTCCGATGCAAACGATTCCAGACCATCTGCATTAACAGCTGTTACCTGAATATCCCCCTCATAACCTGCCACCGGGAATTCCATTATATTATCAAAACGGTTAGCGGGCGAAAGTGTATCAACTCTCTGACCATTAACCCACAAACAATAAGAAGATATATTTTCCTGCGGAGCCCAGACAAGCTTTTCCCCCTCCTGTAAAGATACAACCGGTGCAGACGGGCTGTAAGCATTTCCGACCAGCATGATCTGTGACGAACGCGGGCTTTTGGATTGGAGCACCAGCCTGAGTGTGTGCCTTCCGGTGAGACCGGCCGGTATAAAGGGATCGTCCAGTTTCTTACCGTCCAATGAAACGAAACGTATTTTATTGCCAAAACCTTCCATTTCTATGTCAAGTACCGCATTTCGGTACCTGAATCCCCCCAGGGTCCGTTTTCCGTCCATTGGTTGCGGAACAAAAGGTTTGAACCTCAGGCCGTTTTCCTCAAAACGAATCCCAAACAACAAATGATAGATAATACTCAGGTTCCCCGATAGGCTCCATAGCATATTGGATGAATTGATCTGAGTGCCAAACCAGTCTCCGCCAGACATTACCATATTTTCGTAATTGGTAAGAAAAAGAGCGGCCGCTCTGTAAATTGAGCCGACACTGTGCAGTACTCCTTTCTCGTTCCCCGTTTCGGCCGAAGCCCACATCCAATATGCCTGAACAAAAGGCCATATGGCGTCGTTGTGATAGGGAGGAATGTCCGGGATCTGCGGAAAAAAACAAGCAGTCCCGTACACCTGGTTAGGGACCGAAGCCGTAATGCGTGCCGCCCGGTCTTTCGGCGCAATGCCAAACAGGATACAAAGGGCTTCGCCCAGGGTTTCGCTTCTTGAAGAAAGGATCATGCCATTCCGTCCGTACAGGTATTGCCCGTAATAGCCCCTGTCTTCCATCCATAAATAATTGTTTATGCCCTCGGCTATCTGCCGGGCAATCTTTTCGTACCTGAGGGCTTCGCCGGGTTTATCCAATAAGGAACAGATCCTCGCCAGGACCGATATGGCTCCGTAATGCACGGCACTGGTTCCAAGGTTCTCACTTTGAAAAATATCCGCGGGTTGCATCCAGCGTGGATATTCCTGCTCCCTCCAATCCAGAAAAGAGGATTCGCCTTTTACAAGGCCTGTCTTGGGGTTGAACGCCGTTTGAAGATCGGCTTCCACGGAGCGGCGAATAATGGGATATATGGTTTCGAGCCACAGACTGTCTCCCGTGACCTTATATATTTCGTATGCGGCCACCGCCCATATCATGCGATCCGTAGAAACGGGCCAGGCACCTCCGGTTCCCGTATCCTGAATGATCCGGCCCAACGTATCGACCTTTCGCATAAGGCTTATCTCTGAAACCCGGGGCTGTAAATGAGCCATGGCCAGAATAATACTGTAACTTACATCCCTGGTCCAGACGCCAGCCCATTCTTTACCCGTTCTGAGAGTAGAGTCGGGTTCAATTGCCTTTACCATCTCCTCAAGAGACATATTATACAGGGCATTTTCCAGCAATATTTCACTCTGCAGCTGCGGAAAGGCAGATAAATCGGAAGCCAGCGTCCACTTATTGACAGAATTGGAACGTTCGTCCACGGCATTGAGGACCATTTCAATTTCATATATATATGGATTTTCGGCCGAAACATTAAGTTTCAGATCTTCACGTTGGTCCAGATTATCGAAATCCCAGCTCAAAGGATCACAGCTCCCTGCAATGAAAACACCCTTAAAATCTTCCTTATATATTCTGGAGCGGGCAGGTGTAGCATAAAAACCTTCTTCCTCAAAGGCTTTGTGCATGTCACTCATATCCACCCGGAATTTTACCTTTACATTCCGAGGCATATAGCGCCCCTGGTCAGAGAGTCCGGGGTCTGTTTTCAGCTGTTCTCCAAAACGGATAAGCGGAATTTCAAGTGAAGCACCATCCGGTGCGAGACAAAGATATTGGTGGTCCACCCCCGAAGCACTTTCGTTGTCCCGGGCATTTATACAGAATTTGAATTGTATGCGGGGAGATTTGAAATACAGACTTTTACTCCTATAATCAGATTCTATTTCAGTGGCCGATACAGCCCTTGCCGTAAAATCGCCTTCCACTACCCTGTCGGGAAATAATGAATAGGCATCGGTTGAATAAATGGGTGGTCGGGAATGGCACGAAGTGCCTGACAGTATGGCTAGAACGCCGGCAAGGACCGGCAAGGCTCGGGTCGCTTTCATTATTTATTGTATGTAATATCAACTGTTATGGTTTCAGGAATATCGGGGAACATAACGGTACAGACACCTTGTTGCGAATCCCAGTTCCAGAAAGTTTTCTTTCTCATGGGACGTCCGTTAATTTTTATCGCTTTGGGACCCTTGTCACAATATAACCGGATTCCTAACCGGCGTTCATATTTGTTGGCATAAGTTCCTTTACGGGGTGCTTCAATGGTAATGGAATAACCTTTATCAACGGGAATACACGTAATACGGCGGGACGTCCACCCGTCTTCCAGGTAATCTGTACTTTCTCCATCGTCTTCGTAGAATGTGCAGGTTGCCGTCTCATTGCCGGGTATTACTTCAAACCAGACAGGATATCCTTGTACTTCATCCAGGTATTGCATTACCGGTTGCGTGGGAATGACCGATCCTTTTTTAATAAACAAAGGAATTCGTGACAATGGGGCCTCAACAGTTATCCAGGCTCCGCCGGAATATACTGTATGCCTGTCATAGAAATCCACCCATTCTCCTTTGGGCAGATATACTTTTTTTGTAAGGGCGCCTTTTTCGAGGACAGGAGCCACCAGGATCACGCTGCCGAACATGAACTGTTCATTCAGCAGGAAGGTGTTCCTGTCTTCGGGAAACTCAAAAAACATACTTCGCATAATGGGCCAGCCCATATCGTGTGCTTCACGGGCACAGGAATATATATACGGTATAAGAGTGTATTTAAGTTCAATGGCGGATTTTGAAAAAGCTTCCGCAACAGGTCCGAACTGCCAGGGTTCCACGGCCCAGTTGCCTTCGTGATGTGCCCGTGAGAGGGGTGTAAACACGCCCAACTGTATCCAGCGCACATACAATTCGGCCATGGCGGAATAATCCGTAATATCTCCGCAGTACCCCGATATATCACACGTAATAAAAGGGATACCGCTCAAACCGGCCGACAGCATAACCGGTATCTGGCCGGCCATCTGTTCCCAGCCCTGCGTTACATCGGCCCCGTTGCCACTGTCACCGGTCCAGCTGAAAGCATAACGCTGAATACCGGCATATCCTGCCCGGGTCATCTGGAATATTCTTTTTCCTGGATTACGTTTATTAAACTGTTCCGTAACCACTTTATCCCAAGTTAATCCGTACACATTATGAATCCGGTCGTGCATCCCGTCATAATGAAGCATGGAAAGCCGTTCGGTATTTTCTTCGTTACTCCAGGCCGGTTCACCCATGTCGGTCCAAAAGCCCTTCACCCCCATATTGAGCGGTTTCTGTTGGTATGCTCCCCACCAGTCGGCTACTCCGGGTTTTGTGAAGTCAACTACACCACAAGGGCCGCCCCACGGCCAGGGCATATCGTATGTGAGGCCGGTACATGTGTCTTTTGTAAAATACCCCAGGGAATCGGCCTCTTTCCATTGTTTTCTGTTTTTTTGCGATACTACTGGGTCTTGCGAAACGATCATTTTGAAACCCATCGCGGCCAGGTCACGAATCATTCCCTGAGGATTGGAATAATTTTCTTCCTCCCATGTAAAATCCTGGAGATGTTGGGTCCACCCGATATCCTGATAGATTACGTCGCAGGGAATTTGTTTTTCACGAAAAGTGCGTGCTACCTCCCTGGCCAATTCTTCATTGGTATACAGACCACGGCACTGGGCAAAACCAAAGGCCCATCTGGGCGGCATAATGGGCTTACCGGTAAGCGCCACGTACCGGGTAAGTATTTCCTTATAATTCCTGCCGTAAATGAAATAATAAACCATGGACCCGCCGGGGGTAAAAAAAGAATAGGTATCGGGATTTTCCGTTCCAAAACGAAAAACCGTCTTATAAGTGTTATCAAAAAATATCCCGTATTGGTAGCTGCTCATGAAGAAAGGAATTGACTTATATAGCGGATCCTCCGTGGTACTATAGCATGGTTTGTCGCTGTTCCACATTTTAAATGTGCCTCCGCGCCTGGACATTGGTCCGGCTTTTTCTCCCAGCCCGAAGATCTGTTCATCGTCCCTGAGCAGTTTGTTGGATACAACATGTCCCGCTTTATCGGCTGCATGTCCGTTCTCCGGAGTATCAGAAAAAAGTAATTTCTGGTATTTGTCATAGATGCGGAGCCTGACGGGTTCTTTTGAGATAACAATTCGCAATTGGGACGTATAAAATTCATAAGCAGAACCCTCACTCGATACATTCAGTGTCCCCGCATCGGAAGGCTCATCATTTATTACGGCAAAAGAAGAGGCTTCAGACTCGTACCGTCCCGATGGCAGGTAGGTGATTTTCAGGATCTCCGGGCTGCAGCATTTCAAAGCCAGCGCAGCGGAGTTGTCTAAACGGAAAATAACAGTCCGGTCATCCGCCTTTTCGTAGGAGATCACTGCCTGTGAAAAAACATAAAACGGTACCAGCAAAAAGATATATATAAGAAAAATTTGCCTCATCTACTGAATGACTACCATAGTCCAGTAATTGAGCACAGGAACGGTGAAAGTCACATATCCGCTCCCCTGCGTGTATTCAAGTTCCCGGTACTTTGCTCCTTCCGGATCGGGGGTAGCTGCCCAGATTTTGTTAATATTTTTTGTTGTTATCAACCATTGTTACGGAATCCGGTCCCCCCTCCGGCAGCCCGGACCCTTGCGGATTTTTTTTGCAACCGGAGAGTAGGACGCATTCCGTTAAACACAGAATAAAAATTAGTTTGTTATTTCTTAAACGTGATGGTTTCATTCAATTGATCGACTGTGATGGTGTATCTGCCGGCAGATGTGATTTTCCATTTTCTGTCCACTCCTCCCTGCGACGGATCGTTTTTCTTATCTACAAAGGTCATCATCTGTGTTTCTCCGGAGGGTTCCTCTGCCTCGGCAGAAGACATAAACCAGGCTCCCATCCAGTCACCCTGCTTGTCGCAGGTAATTTTCATCTCTCCCTGGTTTAATGTACCTGTCCAGGTGAAGATATAATCACTGCTACGCGTCAGTGCCGTACCGTCTGAAATGCTCCATCCGCCCGGAGTGGCATCTCCCACCATCCACAGATTTTCAAAAGGAACAAACGGTGTCATAACCATCTTTTCTTTACTTTCTGTGATATCGAGGTATAATTTGTACGGTTTGCCGCATTCGCTTTCTGTAAGTAACCATTTATTGTCATTGGGACTGGTAAAGATAACGGCTGTATGCGTGTAAGGCGCATTGGCCACGGATGGATGATACATGTTGTCCCAGCTGCCGTCTGTCGTAGCGAATTTGAATTCTCCGCCTCCATTCCATTCAAAGACCCCGGCATGTCTGAAGATAAACGGATTGGTGGGATCCTTTTTCATTTTAACAAAACTCCATCCGGTAAAACTGCCTACAAAATAAATGTCATTGAACCGGGGGCCGGTTTCTTTTGATATAGATATTGTCATCTTAACCAGATCGACTGCAATTCTGTAACCCCCGTATCCCTCAATAACGAATTTTTCGTCGGGCTGGTCGTAGCTTTCCCTGTACAATAACTTACCGGCGTTCTCCGGATCGCGGTTATATGAAGGGATATAATCTGCAGTTCCAGTCATAAACTTGAATTCACCGGCGGTAAGGGTACCTGTCCATACAAAATTACCGGACGCGTTGGCAACCGAATTCATTTCTGTTATGGCATTCAGATCCCAACCGCCGGGTGTAGCGCTTCCAAACAGGTATAATTTTTCCGGGAGCGGTTTGAATGTGGTATATGCCAGAGCAGTTAATCCGGCTATCTGTTCCTCAACGGATTCATCTGCCGGAATGGCAACTATACGGGCTTCCAGGTTCACCTGTTCTTTAATGCCTGCGCCAAATGTTTTTATCAGAAGTTCATTCATCTGCAGATGGGTAAAAGAAAGGGAATAAACACGCTTACCCAGATCTGCCGAATAACCTCCGGCAAAATTATTACCCTGCCTGTCCATCTGAAAAATATAGTTCAGGGCACAATTGGTTCCCTTATTGGTGCCGCTGGTCCATGAAAACGTAACGGCATTTTTTGACATTTTTGCCACACTCAGTTCCAGGCTCTGGTTATCTACCGTTAATGCCAGTGGCGTTTCGCCCGGGGCCAGGTCCACTATACTGTCGCTGCACCCGGCCAGAAAAAGCACAGGCAAGAGCATTATCATAACGGATAATATATGTTTTTTCATTGTTTTCTCTGTTTTACGGTTAATTAATATCCTGGGTTCTGGGTTATGGCCGGATTATCGTCAATTTCATCCTGGGGAATAGGGTACAAAAGTCTCTCTTTTGTCACATTCATTTTTCCGATGGATTTGAAGAATTTTACAGCATAATCGCCATTGTCAATTCTAATGAGATCAAACCAGCGATGTCCTTCAAAAGCCAGTTCCATTCTCCGCTCATGGATGATGATTTCTTTCATCTCTTCCTTATTTGTTGTGTTAACTGCAGGCAGTCCGGCCCGGGCACGTACTATGTTCAGCGGCCCCTGCGCACGGACGGTTTCGCCCAGTTCATTTAAGGCCTCGGCTTTCATAAGGAGCACATCGGCAAATCGGTAAACGACGATATTGGCGGGATTTGTGTTCATTTCTTTTGAAATACTTTTAGGAACAAGGTATTTACGCACATTATATCCTGTAAGAGACCAGGAAGGGTCGTATTCCTTATCGTCGAACGGAGGACATCCCTTATATAAAATGGTAACATCTTTTCTTAAATCGCCTTCTTCATAGGCATCTACAAATTCCTGGGTTACATGTTGCCAGCCATAGGATCCGCCAACCCATCCCGAGTTCCGGGGCCCCATGAAGGTGCTCAGCCAACAGGCCTGGTTATCATTGCCCCAAAAATCATAAACGGTAGATCCGGAATATTGTACTTCAAAGAGCGATTCGGGGCCGTTATCTATTGTTGCATTAAAATTAGCAGCATAATCCATTTTAGACAAATCATAGCCAAGCCCTTCTATATTTTCGCACAAGCTGACTACCTCCTGGTAATTAGTGCCGAGGGTCAGATAGACCTTCGCCAGTTGAGCCATAGCTGCTTCACGGCGCGCGACCCAGATCAGAAGCCCCGTAGGAGGCCTTCACAGGCAGCATTTCTATGGCCTTTTTGCAATCGTCAACAATCAGATCGTATACCTCAGATTTAGGATTCCTGGGTCTGGCCAGATTGTCACCTGCCACAAGCGGCTGGGTGATCAGGGGCACATCGCCGAAGAGTCTTACTAGAATAAAGTAATAATGCGCCCGCAGAAAATAAGCTTCGCCCAGTACCCGCTGTCTTAATGCATCATCCATGGGAATTTCAGGAACCTTTGACAAGACAATATTACAGCGTAATATCCCGGGATTGGGCCCGCGCCACACGTCCAGGGCAGCCATATTGCTGGAAGAGGCCGTAAAATTGGCAAGGTCCGTTGTCTCAATTCCGTCGGATGCTCCGTCTGCTCCCACGTAGCTGTTACCGGCGACAATATCTGTGGTCCAGATACGCATATTATATAATTTGGCCCATTGAAGCGGTTGATAGGCTGCATTTACCAGGGCGACAGCATCCGTTTCGTTCAGTTCGCTGTCTGTGCTGATTGTATCCAATGGCGCTTTTTCCAGAAAATCTTCGCAATTCTGCAGCATAGCCGCAAACAAAACCACAGAGGTTAAAAGTATTATTTTTTTCATTGCTGTTTCTTGTTAAAAAGTAATATCAAGACCTAAACTTATGGTTCTCGTTACCGGATAATTTCCCAGATCGTAACCTTCAATACCCACCTCAGGATCAAAACCGGAATAATTCGTTAAGGTAAACAGGTTCTGACAAGAGAGATAGACCCGGAATCCTTTGGGCAACGTATAGCCCAGCGAAAGGTTTTTGATCCTCAGGTACGAGCCGTCCTCAATAAACCTGTTGGAACTTCTCAGATTCTTGTTGGGATCGCCATATACGGTGCGGGGCATATCGTTGGATGTACCTTCTCCCGTCCAGCGATTCAATACGGTAGTATATTGGTTGAACGCCACCGACATGCCTTCCAGATATATTCTGTTGGCATTGTATACCTCGTTTCCACAGACTCCCTGTAAAAAAAGCTCCAGGTCAAAATTCTTATATGTCAACCGGTTATTCCAGGAGAAAAAGAAATCGGGATTGGGATTCCCTATAATGGTACGGTCGTAATCATCAATTACCCCGTCGCTGTTCAGATCCAGGAATTTGATGTCTCCGGGGGCCGTACCTCCTGTCACCTGTACTGCCCAATTGTCTACCTCGGCCTGATTCTGGAAGATTCCTCCCATTACATTTCCAAAGAATGAACCAATGGGATAACCTTCCATATTAACACGTGTATTGCCCAACATTTCAACAGATCCGTAGTACATTGGGGTATCGCTGTTCAGGCTTACGATCTTATTCTTGTTGAATGTAATATTAAAATCGGAGGTCCAGTTAAAGTCTTTCCGCGAAAAGATGTCGGCAGATAATGTTACTTCTATCCCTTTGTTATTGACCTTTCCCGCATTGATAAAAGGCACGTCAATATCTGAATAGCCCGACGATACAGGAACTGCCATGGCAACCAGCATATCGTCTGTGTCTTTGTCGTATGCATCTACAGACAATCTCAGACGATTGTCCAGAAAGCCAAGGTCAACTCCTATATTAAACTGTTTCACCTCTTCCCAGTGAACGTTAGGATTCGGCATTTTGTTCGCCACCAGGGTACTGACCGTTTTTCCGTTAAATACATAGAGCCCTGTATTGAATGTAGAAGCAAACGTATAATTCCCGATATTCTGGTTTCCCGTAATCCCGTAGCCTGCACGTAATTTCAGGTCGGAAACAAAGCCGTGACGGTTAAACCACGATTCATTGCTCAGCCTCCAGGCCAGAGAGAAAGACGGAAAAGTTCCCCATCGGTTATTGGCACCAAAACGGGAAGAGGCGTCTTCACGTACGGTCACGGTAGCATAATATTTATCGGCATAGGAGTAATTGGCTCTGAACATAAAAGATGCCAGGGCCCATTCGCTTCCGCTCCCGGTAAAAGACAGGATATTGG
>Ga0116172_10001557_pt1 | contig 20977 bp, 15 predicted proteins | sample AD_UKC083_MetaG_FD_89799 | JGI IMG/M metagenome (GOLD analysis project Ga0116172, IMG submission 89799) | Active sludge microbial communities of municipal wastewater-treating anaerobic digesters from USA - AD_UKC083_MetaG | ecosystem: Engineered > Bioreactor > Anaerobic > Digestate | place: USA... | reverse complement strand
GGAACGGATGCCCGATGCGGGCCCGTTCTTGTCCGAAACCTTCAGGTAGGCCATCCCCTTGCCGCCCCTGCCCTTGGTGGCGAAGTTACGGTAATCGATCTTCTTTCCGTAGCCGCCCTCGGTGACCACGAAGAGCGAAGAGTTCTTCTTGACCACGTCCATGCCGATCACCATATCGCCGGCGGATAGCCGCATGCCGATGATTCCTGAAGAGTTCCTCCCCATCGGGCGCATGGAACGGATATTGGTCCTCACCAGAAGCCCTTTGCGCGAGGCGATCACGACATCGTCATCGCCCTTTACGAGCTTGACCTCGGAGAGCTCGTCGTCCTTTTTAAGATTGATCGCTATTATGCCACCTTTTTTGGCGTTACGGAAATCATCGATCGAGGTTTTTTTCAGTATGCCGCCCTTCGTCACCATGCAGATGTACATCTCGCTTTCCATGTCGGGGACCGCGCAGATGGCCGTAATGTCCTCGCCGGAGGCAAGGTTTATGATTCCCTTGAGTGATTTTCCTCGACTGGTTTTGGAGGCCTCCGGGAGCTCGTAGGTCTTCATTCCGAAAATCTTTCCCTTGTTCGAGAAGAGGAAAATCATGTCATGAGTCGCGGCGACCATCATAAGCTTGATAAAATCCTCCCGCTTGGACGAAAGTCCGGTGACGCCCTTTCCGCCGCGCCGCTGCTTTTTGAACGTGTCCACGGCGAGACGGCGGATGAAACCGTCGTTCGTGACCGTAACCACCATGTCTTCATCGGCGATGAGGTCCTCGACATCGAACGAGGTGGAGGACTCGGCGCCGACCAGTATCTCTGTCCTGCGCACATCGCCGTATTTCGCTTTCACCGCTGTAAGTTCGTCCTTCACGATGCCGAGAATCCGCTTGTCGCTTTTCAGGATTGCCTTGAGTTCCTCAATGAGCTTGAGCAGCTCCTTGAGCTCCTCGACGATTTTTTTAACCTCCAGGCTGGTGAGCCGTTGCAGGCGCATCTCGAGAATCGCCTTCGATTGTATCGGCGAAAGCTTGAAACGCTTTCTCAGCCTCTCATCGGCCTCGTCGACGGTCTTGGACGAGCGGATGATGCTGATGACCTCGTCGATATTATCGAGCGCGATCTTGAGCCCCTGCAGAATATGTGCCCTTTCCTCGGCGCGCTTCAGCTCGAACTGTGTCCTGCGCGTCACCACGACCTTGCGATGAAGGATATAATTGGAAAGCAGGCCTTTGAGGTCGAGCACCTTCGGCTCGTTGTTTACCAGCGCCAGCTGTATGATACCGATCGACGTCTGCAGCGGAGTATGCTTGTACAGCTGGTTGAGGATGATGTTGCTGTTCGCGTCCTTCTTCAGGCCTATCACGATGCGAAGACCGGACCGGTCCGACTCGTCGCGAAGCTCGGAAATGCCCTCCAGTTCCTTGTTGTTCACCATTTCGGCTATGCGGGTTATGAGAGCGGCCTTGTTGACCTGGTATGGGATTTCGCTGACGATGATGGTCTCGCGCCCCTTTTTATCTTCCTCAATTTCCACACGACCGCGTACCACCACGCTTCCGCGGCCCGTCGAGTAGGCCTTCGCGATGCCGTCGGCGCCCATGATGATGCCGCCGGTGGGAAGGTCAGGCCCCTTGATTATCTTCATGAGCTGGCGTATCGTTATATCCGGGTTGTCGATAAGCGCGACGGTACCGTCGACGACCTCGGCCAGATTGTGCGGGGGGATGTTCGTCGCCATGCCGACGGCAATCCCGGACGATCCGTTTACCAGCAGATTGGGATACGCGGCGGGGAGCACTGTCGGCTCCTTACGTGACTCGTCGAAATTCGCGACGAAGTCGACCGTCTCCTTGTCAATATCCCTGAGGAGCTCCTCGGCAAGGGTGGCAAGGCGCGCCTCCGTGTACCGGTAGGCGGCCGGAGGATCGCCATCGACGGATCCGTAGTTCCCCTGACCGTCGATCAGCGGAATGCGCATTGAAAAATCCTGCGCCATTCGGACCATGGTATCGTATACCGCGGCGTCGCCGTGAGGGTGGAAGTTACCGATGACCTCACCGACGATCTTCGCCGATTTGACATAGGGCCGGTCGCTCCTCCAGGCGCGCTCGTTCATGGCGTGGAGAATACGCCGGTGCACCGGCTTCAGCCCGTCGCGTACATCGGGAAGCGCCCTGCCCACGATGACGCTCATGGCATAGGCCAGATACGCGTCCTTCATCTGGTCTTCGATTTCGATATTGATGATCTTCTGGAACAGGTCCCTGCCCTCTTTTGAGTCCTTCTTCGTCACGTCAGGTTCTCCTCTCTCAATCGGTCTGCACTGCCGGGTCGGCCGTTACAGGTCGAGGTTTTTCACGTTACGCGCGTTGTCTTCAATGAATTTGCGCCTGGGCTCCACGGCGTCGCCCATTAGCACGGTAAACACGTCCTCGGCCTCAACCTCGTCCTCCATGTTCACCTGGAGTATGGTGCGGCGATCCGGGTCCATCGTGGTCTCCCAGAGCTGTTCCGGGTTCATTTCACCGAGGCCTTTGTAGCGCTGTATGTTCGCCTTTGATTTATCGAGCCCCTTGAGGATCTTGTCTCGCTCCTCGTCCGAGTACGCGTAATGGGTATCCTTGCCCGACTTGACGCTGTACAGCGGCGGCTGGGCGATGTACAGATAGCCGCTGCGAATTACCTCCGGCATGTAACGGAAAAAAAAGGTCAGCAGCAGCGTGCGTATGTGCGAACCGTCAACGTCCGCGTCGGTCATGATTATGATCTTGTGATACCGCGTCCTGGTGATTTCGAATTCGTCCCCGATACCGGTCCCGATCGCCGTTATGATGGTCTTGATCTCCTCGTTCGACAACACCTTGTCCAGACGGGACTTCTCGACGTTAAGTATCTTTCCCTTGAGCGGCAGGATCGCCTGGAAACGCCTGTCGCGTCCCTGCTTCGCCGATCCGCCGGCCGAGTCCCCCTCAACAAGGTACAGCTCGCACTGCGCCGGGTCCCGCTCCGAACAGTCGGCGAGCTTGCCTGGAAGGGTGTCGTTTTCCAGCGCGTTCTTGCGCCTGGTAAGCTCCTTCGCCTTTTTTGCGGCAAGCCGTGCCTGAGCGCTCAGAATGCACTTCTCGAGGATTTTTCTGACTACCTGGGGATTTTCCTCGAAGAACTGTCCCAGGTTCTCGTTCGTCGCCGACTCGACGATTCCCTTCACCTCGCCGTTGCCGAGTTTCATTTTCGTCTGGCCTTCGAACTGCGGGTTGGGTAGCTTCACGCTGACGATCGCGACCAGCCCCTCGCGAACGTCGTCGCCGGAGAGCTGCGCCATCTTTTTGTCGAGGCCCTCTTTTTTCAGGAACTCGTTAAGCACCCTGGTGAGGGCCGACTTGAAACCGATGAGATGCGTACCGCCTTCCTTGGTGTTGATGTTGTTCGCGTACGTATACACCAGCTCGTTGTAGGAGTCGATGTAGTCCATCGCCACCTCGATATCAACCTTGTCGCGGACGGAATGGAAATAAATGGTCTTTTTGGTTATCGAAACCTTATTCTCGTTGAGGTGCTGTACAAACGAAACGATGCCGCCCTTGAACTGAAAAACGCTCTCCTTGCCCTTGCCCCTGTCGTCTCGAAGAATAATCTTTATCCCGCCGTTGAGAAATGCGAGCTCCCTCAGTCGCCTGGCGAGCGTATCGAAATTGTATTCCGTGGTTTCGAATATCTTCGAGTCGGGCTTGAACACAACCCGGGTCCCGGTCTTTTTCGTTTCCCCAGTCTGTTTCACCTTTTCCTTCGGCACACCCCTCGCATAGCTCTGGACATAGGTCCTGCCGTCGCGGTACACCTCAACCTTCATCTCCGACGAAAGAGCGTTTACAACGGAAACGCCGACTCCATGAAGACCACCCGATACCTTGTACGACTGGTTGTCGAACTTGCCGCCGGCATGGAGCTTGGTAAGAACGATCTCGAGCGCCGATGTCTTGTACACGGGGTGAATGTCCACCGGTATGCCGCGGCCGTTATCTATCACCTCGATCGAATTGTCCGAGCGTATGGTCACCACGATCGTGTCGCAGGCACCGGCCAGGGCCTCGTCGATCGAGTTATCGACGACCTCATAGACCAGGTGATGAAGGCCGTTGTGATCGGTGGAACCTATATACATGGCGGGCCGTTTGCGTACCGCTTCGAGCCCCTCCAGAACCTGTATCTTATCCGCACTGTATTCACTGCTCATTTCGCTTTCTCCAGAAAAAATCTTCGTCATCGAGCCCGCGCTTGATAACGGTGAACGGGCTTACTATACCGAAAAGCCTTTCATTTTTTACGCTTATCACGACAGTCCTGTCATCTTCCCCGGCTCCCATAAGATGGGTCGAGTTGTCCTGGGATTTTCGGAGTGTCTCCGTATTGAATATTCCGACGATCTTCCTGTCGGAAACGAGCACCCTGCCGCCGATATGTATAAACATTATCCCTTACCCCGGCCGTTCCTGCCTTGCGAAGGCCTTACGGCGAAGACGTCGCGGCGCACAATAACCCTGATATCACGCAGTCCGGCGACGGAACACTCACGCGAAACCCTCTCGAGTATGGCGTCTCGCATCATGGATATCTCGCCTGCGTATACGCTGTGGTCGGCCGCGATATACAGAATCCCGGCATGAATTCTGTCGGGATAGCTGTGAGTTGCTATAAGCTCACCGACGACGGAAGGCCACCTCGAACGGACGGCCTCCACAAGGAATTCCTCCCTGAAATGAAACTGCTCAATTATCGATTCGACCAATACGCCGAATCGCATGGGCCTCTTCATTCTGCTTTCCTTGACCCTGAATTTCATTCCACCCGCACGGCCCCGTCCTGTCCTATGGTGAACATCCTGGCGCCCTCAAATGCCACAGGGTCCAGCGACCCAGTGTCAACCATCGTAAAAATGACCTGGTTTCCTCCATGCAGGGACTTCACAAGGTTCTCCCTTCTTTCGGTATCGAGCTCTGAAAAAACATCGTCGATCATAACCACGACGCTCTCCCCCGTGGCATCCTCGATAAAAAGACGCTCCGCGTTTTTAAAGGCGATCGAAGCGGTCCTCTTCTGTCCCTGGGAAGAACACACGGAAAAAAGCCGGCCGTTCTCATGAAACAGTATGTAATCGTCACGGTGAGGCCCTGCGGTTGTTGTTCCCGCGGCGATGTCTTTTTTGCGTGCGTCAAAAAATTTCTCACGTATCCGCTGTATCGTGATATCCCCGAAACAGCACTGGTAACACAGGGACGGAACCGCGTCACCGTCGGCTATTCTGTGATACGCTTCACGGAAAGAGGGTGTAAACGAATCGATAAAATCCATTCTTTTTTTTACAATACCGAAAGAACTGACGGCCAGCATATCATCCCATACATCGAGCTCACCGGTGGATACTTTACGCTCCGCAAGCGCTTTCAGTAATCTGTTTCTTGAAGAGAGAATTTTCCTGAACTCTCCCAGCATGGACAGGTATTCACGGTCTATGCGCGCTATTATCGCGTCAAAAAAACGCCTTCTCAGCTCCGGTGCCCCGGTAATAATCAATATATCACCGGGAGAATAAATAACAGTAAGAAGTCTGCCGAAATAATCAGAGGCCCTGTGTATCTCGCGGCCGTCTACCTTGGCCTTCTTTCTCGACAATCCGGAAGAAGAGGAATACCCTATTTCGAGCTCCTTGAACGAAGAGTCGCCCGAGGAGAGCCTGCAGAAGTACGATTCTTCGCCCCATTTGACCATATCGGAATCGGAGGCGCCCCTGAAAGAACGAATATTGGCCGCCACCGATACGGCCTCCAGAATATTCGTCTTGCCGCTTCCGTTAGGCCCGACGATAAAATTGGTTCCCCTGGAAAATCCGATCTCTATACCGTCGTAGTTACGGAACCTCTTGAGTACAATACCTTCAACGTACATTTCCGCGAGCCTTAAAAGCCATACTGCTGAAGACCTTCGTTCTTCATACAGAATCTACGAAGATTTGACCTGTATCGGCATAATCACCGAGAGACAATCAGGATCCCCGTCCGGGATTATGGTAACAGGACTCATCTGCCCCGTAAGCCCGATAGATATGGAGTACGCATCTATCTCCTTGAGCGCGTCGGTCAGGAACTGCGCGTTAATACCGACCTGCAGGGTTTCCTTTGCGTTGGACTCTATCGCTATTTCCTCGCTCGATTCTCCGAGATCTGGTGTCTTGGCCTCTATGACCAGACTGTCCTTGTTAAAGCTGAGGATAATTTTATTCGCCGGTTCCCTGGTGAATACCATGGCCCTTCTGACCGAATCCATCAGGCGTTTCGTTTCGACAACGGCCGTTATACTCTGCTCTTTTGGAATTACCTGACGGTAATTCGGGAACTGCCCCTCGACAATGCGCGAAATAAGGTCCGTCTCGCCGATTTTGAAAAAACACTGGTTTTCGAAAAAGGAAAAACTGCACATGCCTCCGGACAGTAACCGTACTATCTCATTCACCGTTTTCAGCGGAATAATAACGCCATCCGGGAGCTGAACTTCGTTCTCAACACTCCTCGTAACCATGGAAAGGCGCCTCGAATCGGTTGCCACCACCGTCACCCTTCCTTTCTGTTCAGACACCATGTATACGCCGTTGAACACCGGCTTTATCGTATCTATGGCGGCCGCGTGCAGTACCTTCCTGAGCATATCTTTCAATACGCTCTGGCTTATCTCGACGGCGTTCTCTTCCACGAAAAAAGGTACCGCCGGGTATTCGTCTCTGGATGTGCCCACCAGCGTGTACCGGGCCTTAATATCCTTTGCCCTGGTCTTTATATTCACCTGATAGGTATTGCTGACATCGACAACAACCTCGCCCTTTGGAAGTTCCTTCAATATGCTCGCAAAACGCTTTCCGTTGGCGGTGAGGGACATATCGCCGTCAGCCACGGCGTCAAGACGTGTTCGAATACCTATTTCGTTGTCGGTCGATACTATTTCCAGGGAATCTCTGGTTATGTTGAAAAGACAGTTGGAAAGAACCGTGTTTACGTTCTTGCTCGATATTATCGAGTCGGCGATCATAATAGACCGCTGCAGGGAATCCTTGTCGATTGTCAGAATCATATCGGTCTCCGTCAGCAGAGTGTAATAGGAGCGCCGCAGGGCCCTGTTGTGACCGGCTCGGTATTACGGATTATGAATGTGCCGGTCGACAGGTGATAGTGCAGCACTGTTATTATAAACATATAAATAATTAATTGTACTTCGTAATAGTAGTAGTGCCGTTGGATATGTTGATAACTCAGAAACTGCTGAAAAATCCAGCGGTTAACACCGTACCACACATGTTGATAAAATCAACAACTTAATGAGACATAAGAAAATTATGTAAATCCGCCATGCCGTTACCATACGGCGAAAAATAAAGGGACGAATACACAAGCAATACAGATGAAAAAGAAGGATATACACCGGTTATCAAGAGGATACTAACGGCAGATCAGCACTTGAGCTCGGCAATCATGTCCTCGACGCGCTCTTTGAATTCTTCGTCCTCTTTTATCATTTTCTCAACATTGTTCATAGCGTTAAGCACGGTACTGTGGTCCCTGTCGCCGAATTCCTTGCCAATATCTATGGTTGTAAGGTCGGTCAGTTTGCGCGTGAGGTACATGGCGACAAAGCGGGGAAGAACAACGCGACTGTGCCGGCTTTTAGAGGTGAGGTCTTCGATGGAAACCTCGAAGCGTTCCGCTACCCTGGACATGATGTCGGCGGTGGATATCTTCTTCTGGGTGTCTTCGTCAAACAAATCCTTTAAATGCGTTTTTGCGTGCGCTATCGTGATTGGCTCGTTTTCGACGACAGCGACCATATTGAGACGAATGAGGGCGGCTTCGAGGGCCCGGATGCTCGACTTGATACGGCGGGCGATGTAATTAAGCACCTCGTCCGGGATGTTCATATTATCGCGCTCCGCCTTGTTGCGAAGAATGGCCTCGCGCGTCTCAAGATTCGGCGGCTGAATGTCCGCCAGAAGCCCCCATTCAAAACGCGTGCGGAGGCGTTCCTCGAGAGTGGAAAGCTCTTTGGGGGGGCGGTCGCTCGAAATTATAATCTGCTTCTTGTTGTTATGGAGCGTGTTGAACGTGTGGAAAAATTCCTCCTGGGTCTGCTCCTTTTTTTCGATGAACTGAATATCGTCGATGAGAAGCACATCTACGTTGCGGTACTTGATCTTGAAACTCGTGATGGTATTTGTGCGTATGGCCTGAATGAATTCGTTAACGAACTCCTCGCTCGGGACGTACAGTACTTTGAGATACGGACGCTCCCTGAGTATGTGATGGCCGATGGCCTGCATGAGGTGCGTTTTACCGAGACCCGTGCCACCGTGGATGAACAGTGGATTATACTGTGTGGCAGGGGCACGGGAAACGGAAACCGCGGCCGCGTGCGCCAGCTGATTGTTGGGGCCTATGACAAAGTTTTCGAAGGTGTAACGCGGATTAAGCCGCTGGGCCGAATACTCGGTACTGTCGGGGGGCCGTGCGGACTCGGCGTGCGCGGGCACCTCGGCGGCGATGGCGTGACCGTTTCCCGTTATGAATTCGCAGTAAATATTCTGGCCGGTGATCGCACCCAGAGCTGCTGAAATAATCGTGGAGTAGTTCTCGGAGATATGGCGACGGGCCACATCGTCGGGGACCTTAATTTTCAGGGTGTTGTTGGAAAGGGAAACGGGTTCAGTGTCCTTCAGCCACATATCAAAGGACTGTTTGTTTATGCTTGACTGAACGGACGTAAGAACCTTTCCCCATATTTCTTGTACCATAAAGACAATTCACCGGTTATCAACAAATGTGGATAACTTTGTTCATAAATTGAATACTGATTCGAGTATTGTTTGTATAATTTTATCTGATGCGTTTGGCGGACAGAAAGACGATAGAGAATCCCTTAGCACCGCGCTGCCCTTGCTCTAGTTTAGAGCGTATATTTTTGCAACCAATTAATTCTGCAAAAATTCCGTCCCTGAAAAAAAAACCGGATTCTTGATAGCGCGGGGATAAACCGGTGATTTAACGTGCACAGTGTGTTGATAAATACCCGATACGTGTTAAGAGAAGGAGATTTAGTTGTGGATATGTAAAAAAAGGGAAACGGCGGTACAGCCCGTTTCCCTTTCACGGCATAAAATTAAAAGCTGTCCTACTGCAACTCGGAAAGGTTTTTCCTGTAATCGGCGTTATTGGGGTCCCGCTTGGCGGCCTCGCCATACCAGAAACGGGCGCTTGTGGCGTCATTCAGCTTGTTTCTGTACATCCAGCCCAGATATCCGGCGGGCCATGCATAATCGGGATGAAAGTCATGCGCCTGTCGGAGGTATTTAACGGCGTTTGCGTTGTCACCCGTCTGCGCGTAGCAGTATCCGAGATTGGCGAGAGTGTAACGGTATTTCGGATCATATTTTAAAGAGACGAGATAATTCTTTATCGCGTCGGGATACTGGTTTTTAAGCAAATATATGTAGCCGATCTCGCTCCATGCGTTCGCGTAATCCGGCTTCGCCTTGACGGCCTTCTGAAACTGCTCCATCGCCTCATCAAGCCTGTTGAGCCGACGATACCCGATACCGAGGTTGATTATTCCGAGGGGATAGTCGGGATATTTCTGTAAAACGATCTTGTACATCTCAAGGGCGCGCTCGAGCTGGTTCTTTCGGTCGTATACCACTCCGAGATTCATGTAGCCGGTCTTGAATTCAGGATCAATCTCCACGGCCCTGGCGAAGGCCTGTTCGGCCTCATCCAGCTTTTTCTGGTCCAGGTAGATAACCCCGAGATTATTGTGTGCGTCGGTGAGGAAATTATTGAGGCGTATCGCCTTAAGAAGGTATTCCTCTTCCTTCGCGTCATCATAGCCGTATATACGGCTGAGGAGAAAATATGCCTCGGCGTTGTTGGGATTGATCTCCAGGGCCTTGCGTGTCTCGTCCTCGCAGAGGCGCCATTTATTGGGATACTTCTTATCGTCGGCCTCCTGGTAGTAGCGCGCCACCGAGAGGTGCGCCTCGTCGAGATTGGGACTGATCTCGATGGCCTTCTTGCTGTATTTGAAAGAGTTTTCAATAAGGGAGGTGTCGATCTTGTTCGCGTAGTTGCGAAGCTCCCAGTAGCGCAGTGAATACGCCTTTCCCAGGCCGGCATAGGCGAGACTGTAGTTGGCGTCGATGCCGACGGCCTTGTTGAACATTTCGATGGCCTGAACGTAATTGAGCTTGTTCAGCAAAAATTCCTGTCCCTTGACATAGTATTCGTAGGCGCTGATATTGCTGGTAAAATTCTGCGTGATGCGGTTCTTGACATCCAGCGTGATGGCGATGTTGGTCTGGTTGATGATCTTCAGCGCGATTTCGTCCTGGAGCTCGAAGATATTGTCCATCACGCCGTCGGACTGTACCTGCTTGAGGATCTTGTGGCTTTCTACCTCGACGAGCTTGGCATTGATGCGGATACGGTTGCCGCTCTTCACGTAATTTCCGACCACGATTATGTCGGCGCCGAGTGCTTTTCCCGCCTTCTTCGCTTTGTTCTCGTCGAGCACCCCGGACTGGCCGAGCTGAACCTCGCCGAGCACCTTGTCGACGTTGACGCGGTCGATGACGATGTAGTCCTGAACATTTTTCAACTTGTACGAGATGGAATCGGCTAGTCCTATCTCAAGCCAGGCGATGGATTTGTCCATGGTCAGGTTACTGAAGGAGGACACGCCGATCACCTTTTCGGCGAACAGAGAAACACAGAAAATACATTGAAACAGGAAGATAAATGTGAAAGATATGAGCTTCATGGACGATCTCCTGAATCCTGGTTTATTGCGCCCGCAATGCATGGCTGCGCCATGACGGCGGACGCATAGAATACAATGGCCGCGAAATAAAATAAAGCATATTTTAACGTCTGATTCAAGCGCCATGTCCTTGGAAAAAATACGAATTGCGCCTGGAATTATAGAATGAACAATGACGCCAGGAGGCCGGTATGAGTACACTGCTGATACGGGGCGGAAGTATAGCGGCCGGCATGCACAAAACCTGCTCATACCCGTATTTGCTCTCCGATGAGCTCGCACGGCACGGGATAGAAGTGGTGAACCGCTCGCAAAGAGGTGATACGAGCTTCGAGGCGGTGAGAACATTTTACGACGATATCGATCCCTACAGACCGAACATACTCCTGCTGCATTTCGGCGTAGACGATATGTATCGCCCGGTTTACAGGTCCGAATTCAAGGAAAACCTGGTGCAGGTGGTACGCCTTTCCCGTGAGCGTTTTGATCCGTTCATAATGTTGTTGACCTCACAGGCGTTTACGGATTCCTCTGTGATGGACGCCGCCTCAATTTACTACCGGACAATCCGAGAGGTCGCCTCGGACCTCGATTGCGCTTACCTGCCGGTGCACCTCTGGTGGATGTCGTATCTGGATTCCAGGCGCGTGGACGCTGGAACGCTGTTCGACGGCGATGAGCGGCACCCGAACGAGAAAGGGCACGGAATAATCGCGTCGGCTGTCGTTGAAAAACTGAGGCGGCTATCACTACTATCGGAGAGTGCACAATGAGCGTGCTTATAAAGGATATCCAGAAATCGGGAAACGAGATAATCAGGATCGAGATATCGGAATTCAAAGGAAGGGAACTCATCAATATACGCATTTGGTTTCAGGCCTTTGACGAGAAAGGTAACGCTGTTTACAAGCCAACCCAGAAAGGAATAGCGCTCACCGTATCACAGTACGAGGAACTCAGGGACGGTATAGAGAAGATCGGCGCTTACTTGAAGGATAAAAAAGACGGCACTGTGCCGATAACCGAATAGCCCCGCGCTCGTAGAGTTCGAGAATGCATTCCGAAAGCTCCACGCCGGCGCTGCGGATACGGGCTTCGTCGTGAATGATGTCGGGATTGATTGTTCCGTCGAGCATGTCCTCTATGAGATATCGTGCCGGGCGCGCTACTCCCTCGAGAAGCCTCCTGCGCGGTTCACCCCTGACACCCTTGAGCGACGTGGCGATGCGGAACCAGCCGGCTTCGACGAGCAGTGTATCGAAATCGACCGGCGCGTTCAGGCATGACAGAAGATAACCGATATCGGTACGCCCGCGGATACCTCGCCGAACATGGGACCTGCGAAGCGCGGCGGCAAATCGGGTTCTCGCCTCGAGAAGTTCGTTCATTCCGACCCCGTGATTGCCCGCGGAGAGCAATTCGTCGGCGGCGCGCCCGGAAACGCAGGAACGCAGAGCGGTAGCAAACGAGTCCGGTGCCCCGGAGAAGGCGATCCTCGACGTGTATTCGCCGCAGAGCCCGATCGCCTCGTACAGGGCGCCGGTGGGCGCCGAACTCTCGCAGAAGGACCAGAAATCTCCCTCAGGAAGTGAGCGCGAAAGCCGAAGTTCAGAAATAATCGTGCGCAGTCCACGAAAGGCGCGCAATACCCCGGGAGGGGAAGCTTCATGGAGAAGCCTGAACAGGGCCTCATCGACAGAGTAGACGCCTCCGGCCATATCCCGCTGGCTTATGCGGAGCCTGCGCGTTTCGATAAGGCCCGCTCCATCCTTCACAAGGGAGGCGGGCAGCGCGGATCTGATCCGGCCGGCGCTTTCGGGAAAGGCCCGGATGAGGAGTGAGGCCTGATACGCGGAAAGAAGTCCCCGGACGAGAAGGGAGTGAAACATCCCCTCCAGATCGCGAGGCGGCAGGCAGTCGATGAGAACGCCGGTGTGTGGGAAGCAGGCCCGGTGCCGCAAAAAGAAGGTAACAATCCCCTCCTCGATGGAGTCCGGTTCGGAGGTACCGCACGGTAAACGCATGAATGCGCCAAAGAATTCGGTCGGGATTCCGAGCCTGAGATACCCGCCGTCCCCGAGAGAAAGGTCCACGATGAATCCCGGATCGGGCGAGACTTCCTGTTTGTTCATGAACGCCCGAGCCGTTACGGGCATTCCTGAAGCGAGGCACATGAGGACGGGAACGGAGGCTTCGAGCATACGGGTGTATTCGGACAGTCGTTTTCTCGTCCGGACGGAAATTCCCGTCGCGAAGAGAGGGATGGACAGGCGTATACCGCCCGAGGATAGAAGAAGCGTGAATATTGCCTCCATGCCCGGATCGAGAGGGTCCGCTGATACAGGGGGAGAAAGAGCGACGATTCTTTCATCGATATTCTCATCGATGTCCGGCAGAAGAAGATTTGTAAGAACCCGGGAGGGCATGGTATACTGCATTGATCATTCCGTTTCCGGTGACGCAGGGTGGGTACATGGTACGACGTGACGCGATTTCAGGCAACAAAAAGATCAACGGCTTACTGTTCGTACAGCTTCCGCTGATCGACCACGGGTACAATTATATACAGGGCAACGTTCCCTACGCTCCGGCTGCCATGGCGGCATATATACGCATGCGCCATCCGGGAAAAGCGGCGGTGGACCACCTGCCGTTCGTCATTGCAAACCTCTGTTCGGACAGGGTCGTCGCGGATTATATAGTCGGCACGAAACCGGACCTGCTCTGCTTCTCCTGTTATCTGTGGAATATCGAACGTCATATGGCGATAGCCGAGGCGCTCAGGGGCAGGGTGCCCGGCATGAAAGTGCTTATGGGCGGACCGGAGATACAGGGTGATTCCTGGGCCCTCTCGGAAAGACGGCCGGCGGTGGATCTGTTTGTCGCGGGGGAAGGGGAGTGGTTCTTCGATCGTTTATTCTCCGGTGTCGACATGGAGCGCTACGCCCGTAATGAGAGGGGAAACCGGCTCATAGTTCAACCGGACGTGGAAGCGGTGGACATGGGACTGGCGCCGGAACCGTTCACCGCCGGAGAGCTGGATACGATGGCGGATGGCTCGGTCTTCATGGAAATGACCCGCGGCTGTCCCTACAGGTGTTCATACTGTTTCTACTCGGGAAAATGCCGCGGGGTGCGGGAGCGGGACTTCACCATTCTCCTTGCGGCGCTCGAGAAAAGAAACCGGATATCCTTACATGAAATCTATATTCTTTCGCCCACATTCAACGGTACGCCCGACTTTCACTCGAGGCTTCGCGCCCTAGCCGCGAAAAACAGCGGTGTGCGGCTCCATACGGAAATGCGCACCGAGGGTATAGATGAAACAACGGCCGGCATGCTCGCCGAGGCGGGCTTCCGAAGCCTCGAGGTAGGCATCCAGACACTCACCCCGGAGGCGTTAAGGAGGGTAGGGCGGAAGGGCAGCGTGAAAAAGGCGATAGATGGGATGAGAACGCTCGCCGGAGCGGGCATCGAGTTGAAGATCGGCGTGATTCCCGGACTCCCCGGAGATTCACCGGAGAGCTTTATGAAGGGGGTACGCCGGCTTGCCGACGAGGGCTTTGAACAGTACATCGAGCTTTATCCGCTCATGATGCTTCCGGGCACCCGGATACGCTCCGAGGGAACGCGCGATGGCGCGGTATTCCAGCGGAAACCGCCGTATTACCTCATCGATGGCTGGGGCTTCGATTTTGACGCGATGACGGCCGTGCGGCGCGATCTGGAGGAGATAACCGGCTATACGCACCGGACGATGCGGCTTCCGGATTTCGCTCTCGGAAGCAAAGGAGCGTTCTGCGCAGGGGTGCGCCTGAACGGGGGGGGCCCGGGCGCATGGGACGGAGTCAGGTACGCGCCACTGATCGACAGCGCGGTCTTCAGCTTCCACATATACGGACCGCCCCCTGACGACATCGGGGAGGCCCTACGATCCCTGTTCTCGAAACTCCCCTTGTCGCACCAGCTGTATAACGTGGTGTTTCATTGCGACCACCCGCTGGACGAGCACGCCGTTAAGGAGTTTCTTGAAAGCATAGACGGAGATTATACCCAGCGCCGCATGCACCTCTTCGGCGAATGGAGAGATGGCTCACGGGTCATGGTGTACCAGGTGTTCTCCGGGAGTGAACGCTACGCGGAGGCGATCGAAGGCTGCGCCGTTATAGAACCGGTCCTGCGCCTTGACCGAGGATGCTCGATCAACCCGGCCACAGCCGCGCGGATTCAGAGCGGCGCCATCCTGGTGGGGAAGGGTGCGCTCGATTCGATCTTCGATTCGTTGTTAGAGGAGTGGGGTGACAGAATGGAGGATATCGCCTTCGAGAGCGAGGAGGAGGCGGCTCTCTATTACCGGCGCGCGGGCGGCGAATATGTCAGATGGCCGTTCGGGTTCCGCGTGGAGGACCTCAGATAAAAAGCCTGTCAGGCCTCCTGACGCATGTTGGCGATGAAAGGGCCGGAGGCGTGCGAGATCCTGAGGTCTCTGAGAATCTGGAACTCGTCCTCGAGCAGGATGTTGCGCGCCATGACGGGAATGCCGAGCTCGTCGGCGAAGAGCTTCAGCCCGTTGATGATCTTGATCCGCTCGGGGAAAAGATGGATATTCCGGATGATGTTCTCCGAAAAGCAGAGAAGCCGAAAATCGACCGTGGAAAGAATATTCAGAATGTCGTTGCCGATAAAACAGTTGTCTATGCCGAGAGACACCCCGTCGGGAAGGTCCGAGGCTATACCGGTCAGAAGCTCGGAGGGCATTGACTCCAGGACGCTCTCGTTAAGCATAAGGATGAGGTCCCTCTCAGGCAGGGCGGCGTTGAGTATGCGGGCGTATTCACCGAGATCCACAGCGGCTACCCAGGGGATGAGGAGAGGGTGTTCGATCTCATCGGCGAAGCTCAGGGCGAACAGCTTCATGAACCTCTCGAAATCGTCCACGCTCAATACGCATTCCCGAAGCAGGAGCTCGGTGAAGTCCGCCTTGATGATGAAATTGGATGAAGCGAAATACTGATACGAGGGCTCCATGGAAAAGAAGTTATAGAAGCACTTGAGCTCGAGAATGTCTTTAAGAGGGGAAGAGTCGTTCAGCGCGTTTCGCACCTCGTCGAATATATTGACAAAAAAGTCTCGTTTGTTGTCCAGCAGATACACCCTGTCGCGGATATGCTCGATCTCCTCAAGAAGGGTGCGCGGTCTGCCCTTTTCGAAGTAGATGACGTCCCCGGAGAAATAGATGTCGAAGAAATAGTTGAGGATGAAAATGAAGAAGTCCATGGAGATATCACGGCAGAGGCCCCTGAACTTTTCCGGATTGTAGGAGAAATCGACGATGCTGGGGAACAGGGCGACCATCTCGTGAGAGAAGAAGCTGGTTACCGCCAGGTAGGTGTCGGAGGGAAAGTTGCACTCGCAGGCCCAGCCGATAATGAAACGTATATTCTCGATATCGTAGTCTATGTTGCGCTGTCCGCGGAGGGACCTCAGATCGAACAGGGGCTGGATCCGTATGATGAGCACCCCGATGCTTCGAACCTCATAGTCGAGATTGATGATCTGTTCGAGCGTCTGGGGAAGGTAGGGGAGCTTGGAAACGGGCTCGTTGAAGGGGGGCTCGAAGAACGTCCCCTTGCGCGTCTTAAGGTATTCCCAGAACCGGTCGTTGCGCGCCATGATCGGCCTGAAAATGTAGGTGCGCGCCCTGCCGTCGTTTTTAGCCGCGTAAAGCGCCTGGTCGGCGCGAGAAAGGAGCTCCGAGATGGTCGACGCCATGGCGGGATATTCGGCGATGCCGGCGCTGAAGGAGATGTGGAACACATCGCTTGAGCCGGCCTGTCGGAACGGCGTGGTCGAAAGCTCATCGCGCAGCGAGTCAATGATTGCCGAAGCGGAGGCCGCGCTCGTGCCGGGAAGCAGTATCACGAATTCCTCTCCTCCGAACCGCGCCGGAAAGAAGGTTTCCGATGTCCGGTTTTTCATTATCTCCGCGAGCTTCATCAATACAAGATCGCCTGTCTGATGGCCGTATGTATCATTTACCTTCTTGAAATAATCCAGATCCAGTATGCAGAGCGAGACGATCTGGGTCTGCGGATTTTCAAGCTCGCCGGCGAAACGCTTTAAAAACTCCCGTCGGTTGTAGAGCCTGGTGAGCTCGTCGGTAATCGAGAGCTGGTATAATTCGTCAAAACTGTTCACTTTGGATCGGACCAGGGCGCGAAGCTCGTCGGCGTTGAAAGGCTTCACCAGATACGCGTCCGCTCCCGTCTGAAGTGCGGCGATGCGGTCGTCAACCCTGTCGGATGTCGCGATGAAGATGAAGGGTATGAGGCGTGTCTTGATACCGGTGCGGATCTTGCGGCACAGCTCGTAACCGTTGAGCTCGGGGAGGTCGATCTCGGATATGATGATATGCGGAAGCTGGTAGGTTATGACGCTGAGCGCCTCGATGCCGGTGTGCGCCGTCACGTAGTCGTAATCGATATCGGCAAGCACGTCGCAGATGAGGGCGACGTCCTCCTGGAGGTGAGCCACCACCAGCACCGTTTTACGGTTTCCCCGCATGTCCTTCACGCGGCGCCTCCTTATATCTCCAGAAAAGAGTGTATCTCGTCATTGAGTGCGGAGAGCGCGGTTGCGGCTGCGTCGTCGAAGCGGAGTTCGGGTCTCTGGCGATACGCGTAGTTGATGGCGCTCGAGGAGTTGATACGGTGTATCGAAGGGTCAGGATACCGACCGAGCGCGGAGCAGACCGCCTCGACGCTGCCGCCCTGAGATCCGACCCCCGGTATGAGCAGGGGAATGTCGCGGCCGGACGGGATGAAAATGCCGCCGATGCTCGCCAGTTCCTCCGGATAGGTGGCTCCCACCACCGCCCATTCCGGGACGGTGCCATTCGACGATCTTCCTGGAAACCCGCAGGTACAGGGGCTCGCCGTCAACAAGGACATCCTGCAGCTCGCCGGAGCTTTTATTTGAAGTCTTGTTGAGGATATAGGCGCCCTTATCGGGATAACGGGAGAAGAAGGGCTCTATAGAATCGAATCCGAGATAAGGAGACAGCGTCACCGCGTCGGCATTGAAGAAGTCATAGGCCTCCCGGGCGTAGGCCTCGGCGGTGGCGCCGATATCACCGCGCTTGACGTCGAGAATGACCGGAAGGCCGAGACCTCTGCACGCGTCGATAATCGCCGCGAGGGAACCGATGCCGTCCAGACCGTACTGGGCGTAAAACGCGTAATTGGGCTTGACCGCGGCGGGCATGATGTTCCTGCGGGCCATGGTGTTGAGCATCGTCTCGTAGAAGGAGCGTATCCGCTCGCCCGGGCTTCCCTTTTCAATGGGTATCGTGTCGAGCACCGGGTCGAGCCCCAGGCAGACGATGGAATTGAATTTGAGTGATGACGATCTGAGCAGAGAGCAGAAGTCCATAGGCGATCCCTTTTGCTTCGTGATATAATTGATGAGGCAGGCCTGCCGCGAATGCGGGCGCGAAGAAATAGGTGCCGGAGTCACGCTCCACACACGGGCGCCTGAATTACCTTAGTGATTCAATATAGTTTTTATATATAGAGAAATTATTATTATCAAATAATACAAAGTATATATCGGCCCGATACCCTGTCCCGAGCATAAAATCGAGCACTGTCGTTACGGCGACCTTGCAGGCCTCCACTGCCGGGTAACCGTACACGCCGGTGGAGATGGCCGGAAAGGCAACGGAGCGGAGGCCGTATTCCTTCACCAGGGACATGGAGTTGTGGTATGAGGCGCGAAGGATCTCCTGTTCTCCGGAGGAGCCGTCTCGGTAAACGGGGCCCGGGGTGTGGATAACATGGCGTGAGGGCAGATTGTAGGCGCCGGTTATCCGCGCCTCGCCGTGACCGCACCCGCCCAGGCGGCGGCATTCCTCGAGCAGCCCGGGACCCGCGGCGCGGTGTATGGAACCGTCGACGCCGCCTCCTCCAAGAAGCGACGGGTTGGCAGCGTTGACGATCGCGTCGACGCGTTCGAGCGTTATGTCCCCCTGGCGAACGAACAGGCGGTCGACAAGTTCCGACGGATACGAACCCACGTAATTGCCTCCGCGTCTGCGGGAATTTGGAAGCAACGCCCTGTCGGCTTCCGGCAGGGCGTGGTACCGCACATTCGATGCATCCACTATACCGTCGCAGGGAGGCGAACGATACTAAAAAATTATAGAGGACGGAAAAATGTTGTATACTGAGTGCGGTAGAGTGATGATTCGTCGTCGCGTGGATGAGGCACCGCGGGAAAATTATGTCTCATTGATGGTATTGTACGCCGTACGTACGGGCGGAGAGAGCGGGTGAATGGCCCGGCCCTTACCGTATCGGGTAACAGGAATGACGCGCGACGCCGTGAAGTGTACCAATGATCGGGGTGAACGATGATACGCAGGTTTGATATAATAGTGGTCGGGGCTGGACACGCCGGTGCGGAGGCCGCGCTCGCTGCCGCGCGCATGGGGTGCTCCACGCTTCTTCTGACGGGCAACCTCGACACCATCTGTCAGATGAGCTGTAATCCGGCAATAGGAGGGCTCGCCAAGGGACATCTTGTGCGGGAGATCGACGCCCTCGGCGGGGAGATGGCGAAGGCGATAGACGAGACGGGCATACATTTCAAGATGCTCAACAGAAGCAAGGGGCCCGCCGTCTGGGCGCCCAGGGCCCAGGCGGACAAGCGCGCCTACCAGCTGAGAATGAAAGCGGTCATAGAGGCGGAGAGAGGCATAACGCTCATACAGGACGTCGCGTCGCGCATACTCGCGCACGACGGCCGCGTGCGTGGAGTGGTCACCGTGCGGGGACAGGAGCACCGGGCGGAGGCGGTCATCATCTGCACCGGGACTTTTTTAAAGGGCCTCATCCACATTGGAGAATACAACGAAAAGTGCGGCAGGCTCGGTGATTTTTCCTCTGAAGAGCTCTCGGATTCGCTGAGGGAGCTGGGATTTCCGGTGCGCCGTTTAAAAACAGGAACGCCGCCGCGCGTCAACGCGGACTCCATCGACTTTTCGCGGTGCCAGATTCAGAATCCCGACGAGGTGCCTTCACCGTTCTCGTTCGCGACCGAATCGATCGATCGGCCGCAGGTACCGTGCTGGATCACCGCTACGACCGAGGCGACTCACAGGATTATCCGTGAGAACCTTCACCGCTCGCCGCTGTACGGCGGGAGGATAAAGGGCGTGGGGCCGCGTTACTGCCCGTCCATAGAGGACAAGGTGGTGCGCTTCGCCGGAAAGAGCGCGCACCAGCTCTTTCTCGAACCCGAGGGAGTGAACACGAAGGAAATTTACATCAACGGCTTTTCGAGCTCCCTCCCGGAGGATGTCCAGCTCGAGATGATACGCACGCTGCCCGGGCTCGAAAACGTGCAGGTCATGAGGCCGGCATACGCCGTGGAGTACGATTTTGTCCCGCCGGGAGAGCTTAAAAGCACGCTCGAAACCAAACGCGTGGCCGGGCTGTATCACGCGGGGCAGATCAACGGAACATCGGGGTACGAGGAGGCGGCGGGACAGGGGCTTATGGCGGCGATCAACGCGGTTCGATCGCTGAGGGGGCAGGGGCCCTTCGTGCTGAAAAGGCACGAGGCCTATCTGGGCGTACTCATCGACGACCTCATCACCAAAGGGGCCGACGAACCGTACAGGATGTTCACCTCGCGGGCGGAGCACCGGCTGATCCTCAGGCAGGATAACGCGGACAGGCGCCTGATGGGCTACGGGCATGAGAACGGGCTTGTAAGCTCCGAACGTCACGGGAGAATGGCGGAAAAGTACCGCCGGGCAGACGAATTCGTGCGCGATCTGTCATCAAGGCTCATCACCGTAAGCGGACCGCTCAGGGAAAAGCTCGCAAGGTCCGGCTCGGAGGAGGCGTCTGTAGCGGGTAAAATGGCGGCGGGAAAGCTTCTGAGGCGGCCTGAGATACGAATGACCGATGTTCTCGAGGCGACGGGCATTGAGATAGGCGAGGAGATGGCCGCGATCGCCGAGATGCAGATAAAGTACGAGGGATATATCGAGCGCGACCTGGAGAGAATCAGGAAGATGGAACGGATGGAGTCGCGAAAAATACCGGAATCACTCGACTACGCTT
>Ga0116172_10001547_pt1 | contig 21070 bp, 17 predicted proteins | sample AD_UKC083_MetaG_FD_89799 | JGI IMG/M metagenome (GOLD analysis project Ga0116172, IMG submission 89799) | Active sludge microbial communities of municipal wastewater-treating anaerobic digesters from USA - AD_UKC083_MetaG | ecosystem: Engineered > Bioreactor > Anaerobic > Digestate | place: USA... | reverse complement strand
CTCCTTTTCTTCAAGCCTCCAAAGCCACCGATTCTCTTTACATCAATAATCCTTTCAAAGGTCAAAAACTGACCAATCTCTTTTCTACCCATCCTCCTATTGAAGACCGTATTGCCGCCCTAAAAAAAATGTAATGTAATAACCGCATTTTCTTGGCACTGCCTCCTTTTGACCCACTTTTTACAATTGAAGATTGCAGATTAAACATCGATAATTAAATAGATGCCTTTTGTTAATCTACACTTACACACCGAATACTCTCTTCTTGATGGGCTTTCGAGAATCAAAAAACTGATTCCTTTACTGAAAGAGCAGGGGGCTACTGCCTGTGCCATTACCGACCATGGCAACATGTACGGCGCCATTGAATTTTACAAAGCCTGTGTCAAAAACGATATTAAACCGATAATTGGGGCAGAAATGTACATGACTGCCGGTTCCCGTCATGAAAAAAATTCTCAAAACCGAAAAAATTATCACCTCGTTTTATTAGCCAAAAACACCGCCGGTTACAAAAACCTAATGAGACTGGTCAGCATCGGTCATCGTGAAGGTTTTTATTACAAGCCCCGTATTGATTGGGAATCATTGGAAAAATACCATCAAGACCTAGTTTGTCTCTCTGCCTGCGCCCAAGGACAAGTCGCCGCTGAAATTCTTGAAGATAAGTATGACAAAGCCAAACAAACTGCCGCCCGTTTTCAAAAACTATTTGCTGACGATTATTATTTGGAAATCCAACGTCATCCCGGAATTGAAGAGCAAGAACGAGCCAATACCGGTATCATCAAAATCAGCCGAGAATTAGGTATTCCTTTAGTCGCCACTAATGATTGCCATTACCTTAAACCGGAAGATGCTTTTGCTCAGGACGTATTGATGATGATCAATACTCAAACCACCATCAATGATAACAATCGTTTGACCATGGTCAATACTCCTGATTTTTACGTTAAATCACCTCAGGAAATGGCTAAACTTTTTAGTGATTATCCTGAAGCCATTAAAAACACACAAAAAATTGCCGATAAATGTGATCTTAATATTGAAATTGGTAAATGGTACTTTCCTAAATTCAAGCTACCTCCCAATTTAACCGCCGAAGACGCCTTGAGACAAAAAGTTTTCGCCAGTGCCAAAGAAATTTATGGTCAAAAACTTTCTTCTGAAATCAAAGAGCGTCTCGAATATGAGTTAGAAATTATTTGTTCCAAAGGTTATGCGGCTTACTTTTTAATCATGCATGACTTTATCCTTTGGTGTGAACAAAATGACACTCCTACCAACACTCGGGGTAGTGCCGGTGGTTCCCTGGTTTCTTATGTTTTAGGCATCGTCTCCGTTGACCCTCTAGTCTATGGTCTCCCTTTTGAGCGTTTTCTTAACAAAGATCGTCCCTCACCTCCAGATATTGACCTGGATATTGCTGATGACCAGCGTCAAAGCATGCTTTTTCATATCATTCAACAATATGGTGAAGATTCCTTTGCTCAAATCTGCACCTTCGGTCGAATGATGGCTCGTGGTGCCGTCCGTGATACCGCTCGTGTTTTAGGTTATGAATATGCTGTTGGTGACAAAATCAGTAAACTGATTCCTCTAGGGTCCCAAGGTTTTCCCATGAGTATCGACAAAGCTCTTAATATTACCCCTGAACTGAAACAACTCTACGATACCGATCCGGACTCCAAAAAAATTATGGATACCGCCCGTCAGATCGAAGGTTGTGCTCGACATATTTCAGTTCATGCCTGTGCTATCGTTATTTCTCCCACTACTGTTCAAGATTTCTCTCCTATTCAAACTGAATCTGGCGGGGAAAAACCGATCACTCAATACGAAATGCACGCCTGTGAAGATGTTGGTTTGATTAAATTCGACATCTTAGGAATCAGAAATCTTTCTTTCTTACGTCAAGCCGTTATTAATGTCCGTAAAAATCAAGGCATCGAAATTAATCTTAAAAAACTTCCTTTGGATGATAAAAAAACTTTTGAAATGTTGTCTCAAGGTGACACTATGGGAGTTTTTCAACTCAGTGGTGATGGTATGACCAAATGGATTAAGGAACTTCAACCCAACCGAGTCGAAGATTTGATGGCGATGGTGGCTCTCTATCGTCCCGGTCCTATGGCTATTATCCCTGAATATATTGCCCGCAAAAAAGATCCCAGTAAAATCGAATATTTTGACCCTAAAATGAAAGATATTCTTAAAGCCTCTTATGGTCTTCTTGTATATCAAGATGACTGTTTATATACTGCCATTGAATTAGCCGGCTATAACTGGGTTGAAGTGGATAAGTTTAGAAAGGCTATCGGTAAAAAAATTCCTGAGGAAATGGCCGCTCAAAAAGAAAAATTTATTTCCGGCTGCATGGCTAACGGCTACACTCAAAAAAAAGCGGAGGAAATTTTTAAACTCATCGAACCTTTTACCTCTTATGGTTTCAATAAAGCCCATGCTGCCTCCTATGGCATGTTAGCTTATCGTACCGCTTACATGAAAGCCAATTACCCGGTTGAATACATGAGTGCCTTGCTGACCGCCGAAGCCGATGATCTCGAAAAAGTTGCCGCCGGTGTTGAAGAATGTCGAAAAATGGGGATTATTATTCTACCTCCTGACATTAATCTTTCCCAAAAAGGTTTTGAATTTGAAAAAAATGACCAATCATTGGAGTCAATGGCTATCAGAGTTGGTCTTTCAGCTGTCAAAAATGTCGGCAATATTGCAATTGATCTGATTATCGAAGAAAGAAATAAAAATGGTCCCTTTCAAAGTTTTACCGACTTCTGCCTCCGAGTCAGTGGTCAGAAAGTCAATAAAAAAGTTTTAGAAAGTCTGATTAAAGTCGGTGCCTTTGACAGTTTTGGTGAAAGAAATGCCATTCTCGCCGGAATGGACGACATTAGAAATCGTTGCGGTAAATTGAATGAGAAAAAAAGTTCCGGACAATTTGGTCTTTTTGACTCTGCCGACACTCCTCATCTAGTTCCTGAAGATATCTTCCCTCAAGTCGAAGCCATGCCCGAAAAAGAACGTCTAGCTCAAGAAAAAACCCTTTTAGGTATTTATATTACCGAAAATCCTATTCACAAAATTCTCTCACCTTTTCGCCATGCTCTTTTGGACAACATTCCCGAAATTAAAACTAAAAAACAAAATGACGCTGTTAAATTTGCCGCTGTGGTACAAAAGTTTAAAGTCATTCATACTAAAAAAGATAATTCCGCCATGGCCTTTGTCACCTTTGATGATGGGCAAGAACAAATCGAAGCTGTCGTTTTCCCTAAAGCTTATGAGGCTTTTAAAAATCTGCTTGAGGAGAACAAGGGACTCTTTGTAGAAGGTAAAATTTCACTGAGAGATGACGTCACTTCGGTTTTGGTCGATATGTTATCAGAGACCTTACCTAAACATGTTTCTGCCTATGACTTCATTATCGATATTCCCGAAGGCACTTCTGCCTCCACTCTTATGGAATTGGATCGACTTTTAAAAGCCCATCCCAATGGTCATCGAGGCCTGATCATTCTGCCTAATAAAAAAGAAATCAAGCTCGCCTATGGGGTTCATTACAGCTCTGATCTAGAAGCTAAAATTCAAAAACTTCTCAAACATTCTTGATAAGAATTGTGTTTTAATATAAAATACCAAAGTTTACACATTCTTTTAATTACACATGGCCATCAAATTTAACTACCAGGACACTGACTTCCATGTCGGCGATACCGTTAAAGTTCTTTATAAAATTAAGGAAAAAGATAAAGAGCGACTTCAGGCCTTTGATGGCATCATTATGTCTATCACCGGTAGAGGGGACAATAAAAACTTTTTGGTGGCCAAAAAAGCTTCAGACGGTGTTAGAGTTGAAAGAATCTTTCCTCTAAATTCTCCTTGGATTGATTCTATAAAAAAAATGCGTGGTCCTAAAAGGACACTACGTCGGGCCAAACTTTATTTTCTCAGACAGCCCCACGCTCGCACTATCTAATTGACAATTAGATTTCACAATTTGGGTCTTTAGCTCAGTCGGTAGAGCAGTTGCCTTTTAAGCAATTGGTCGCGGGTTCGAGTCCCGCAGGACCCACCATCTTTCAAAAAACAATTTAAAAACAATCACTTATTAGCTTTGTTTATCTCTCGCAAATATTCTTCATATCCCTCAACAGACTCAATCGGTTTATGGTCAACCAACCTATATCCATGTTTAATAACTGCTGTCTCTAAAACTTCCGCTTCTGTCAATACTGCCGTTGTCAAATCGTAATTTGGAGGAACCACAAACATCAATTGACTTTGACCATCATTCATTGTAGTTCTAGCAATAAATTTCACTCCGTTTATACCACCCTCTAACACTGCCAAAGGCTCAACAGTTTGAACACCTATTTCTTTAAAATTCATCTTTATGTTTTAGGAACTTCAATAATATTGATTTTAATCTTTGGGAATCTTTGTTTCAACTTTTCAATATCAGCTTCAATATCTTTAGTTTCTGCATGCCAACCTCTTTTATTGTTTTCTGTAGTCGCATTTGAAGGAATATTTATCGACTCAATATCATCTAATGATACGCCTCCTAATATTTGTGCCTCAACATAACCATGATGTGAAGCTTTATCCACACCCTTTAAATTATGTATTGCCTTAGCTAAAATACCTCCATCCCAATCCAATAACCAGTTCTTATACACACCAAAAGAATCATCATAACAAAAAGATGTTCTATTTTTAATCCTCTCAGTTTTTAATACTACAAAACATTCTCCATAACCCCCTCCCGCACCCCCAGAAAACTCGTCTCTCGAATTAGGTGTCGAGGCTGCTCCATAAATAGGATGAGGATCCTTAATTCCACCCTTACCTCTATTACCCATTTCTTTCTCTATTTTGTCCCGTCTTTCAGCATAATCATATTTAAAATAACCAGAAGTTCTTCTTTCTTCCATTTTCTCTTTATTCTCCCAAATAGAAACCAATCTTCCTTTATCTAAAGCCTTCAGTAAATTTTTCCAGGTTATATTAACAGTCACACTAAAATCATTCTCGATTCTACTGATTTCCTTTTTTAACTGTTCTATTCTTTCCTCTGATTGATAACCGAGAGATTGTTGTAACTCTAACTTATTTTTAGTTCCAGTTCGTTTTAGTTTTTCCATTTTTTTCCAACTTGTTGATTCTCTTTTGCTTAATCTTTCTAATTCCAGTAATACTTCTGTTTGAGAATCTTGTTTTAAACGAACATCTTGCATCATATCAACATAAAATTGAGCCTTTTCCCAATTTCCCAACTCCTCATCAGTCAACGCATAGATTAAGTTGGAAATCGCTCGATCTTTAATTTTCGGATCAGTTATCTGCAAAACAGCCTCACCAGCATATATCAAATCCTCTTTGTTTTTTTTAATTGTCTCCTCTTCATAACCAGAAACCAATTGATAACGATAAATATCACTTGCCGATAAAGCAAACTCCCACCATATTGAATCTTTATCAAATTCATTTAAGGGACTTTCTTGCAGAGGAATTTTATCAGCATACCGTGTACAAAACTCATATAATACCCTTAAATTATCGCTCTTTGCCTGTAGTGATGATTTAAAAAATCTATACCCAAATTTAGACACATCATCCGCAGTTAAACTGGCATCAAATATCCACTTGTTGGCTTCAGTAATAGCCGCCTGACTTAATTCGAAATTGGAATTATCATAACTAATCAGGCTCATTCTATTAATGTAAGTGGTTAAAAAACCACGACGCCATTTTTCAGGCACTATAGTTTCCAAAGAATTAAAAGTATCAGTATATTTATCCAAATCCCATTGAGTCTCAATATTATCATCCGTGTATTTTAGTGCCAAGGAATATGGATTAACATCTATTTGTGGCTCTACATCTGGTCCCCATCTCAAATCAGCTTTAAAATTAAACTTATACTTTGGTAAAACATCTTTAATCAAATCTAACTGTTGTCTTAATTCTGGTAATTCCTTACCTAATCCTTTCAGTTCATCTATATATTTAGGATACACTTGATCCACTACATTCGGGGTTACTAATTGATATTGAAAACCATAGTCTGCCAACATTTCCACTACCGGTGACAATTCTTCTACATTTTTCATAAAATATGTAAATATCTCCACACTCATTAATTCACTATCTTTTAATGAAGTATCGACAAACACTCTTTGATAGGGCACTACTCTTTTAAGGGTTTCCCAACATTTACGCACTTTTTTCGGATCTTCTTCAGGAAAGAAAATCATAGCCATTTTCTTCTCGACTACTTCACTAGTAATCTCAGGATTATTCCAAACTAATGCAAACACTTTATTCTTCTCAAGGATCCCTCGTTCCATTAAATCCTCCACCGGAACTATGTTAAATGAACGAATATCCGTTCTTATATAAGACGCTACCGCGTCTATTATGACACGTCTCTCTTGTTCATTAGCTTGTGGATAGTAATCCTTCAGTAATTGTCTTTCAGGTTCTAATAATGGTCCATTGTCATGATTAATTCCCCTTATAGCTTGTTTCTTATAATCCTCAGACATATTTTTAGAATTCAATACTGCTGTTCTCACCGGCAACATTAATTCTCTATACAAAACTTGTGCATCATCCTCAGTCTGAGTCTCCAAATTACGCAATTCATTTATTTTTTCTTCAACCTCCTCATTTGTCTTATCGTATACAATTCTGAAATAATCTTTATCTTTTTCTTCTATGTCACGATAATCCTTTCTTATCACAGGTAATTTTGACATTTTAACTACCAAATCAGCTCTTTTTTTTACCATTATTTCCCTTGTTTCTTGATCCAAACTCAGCTTATCTGCCACAGCTGTTAAATCTATAGCTTTTATCACCTCTAAATCATACTTATTAGAAACACTAAACAAATTGGCCATTAACATAGTCGCAGCTAATTGTGCCTCAGAATTATCTCTCTGTTCAACAAAATATCTCGCTTCCTCAGCCGTAAACACATCCCAAGTACGTGATTCAGTCATCACTTGAGCTTCAGTTTTTACCACTTTTTCTGGCATCACCATACTCTCAGGTTTTTTTTCAGTTACCACATCCATCGGCACACTATCCAAAATGGGTTCACCATCACTCATAACAGTCATTATACTATTTTTACGACACCTTAAAATTATCTCCCATAACAAAGCTGTTAAAATGAAACATAGTGAATGAATTTTATTGACAAATAAATTATGCATCTTTACGGCCTGATTATTGGTATTGCCATTGTCATTGGTATTGATTATTTTTCCCATCATCAAACAGTTATCTCGAAAAATAAAGAAAATATTTTTATTGTCGGATTATTGTTTTTTGCTACTCTCTTTTCCCGTCTTTATCACGTGGCTGACCAATGGGATTATTATTCTCAACATCCCTCTCAAATTTTGGCCACTTGGAATGGGGGATTAGGGATCTATGGTGCCATTTTAGGTGTCATTCTTTTTATCCTTCTTTTCTCTCGCCACTATAAAATTTCCTTTCTAAAAATCACCGACTCTATCGCTCCCATTTTACCTTTCTGTCAAGCTCTTGGTCGTTTAGGTAATTTTATTAATGGTGAAATTCCTCTCTGGTGGTTTGAAGCCAGTCTGAATTTATTGTTATTTTTTATTTTAAAATTTAAAGCTCTAAAGCACTATAGCTCTACCGCTCTATATCTCATTGGTTATGGTACTATTCGTTTTTTCTTTGAATTCTTTAGATCTGATACTTGGCAAATTAATTCTCTTAAAATCGCTCAAATAATCTCCTTGGTCTTTATTTTGACAGGAATCTTTATTCTGCGAACAGATTCGCACCAAGTATAATTACTTATGGTCCAATGGCAAAGTGTATTTATTTCTGTCTTCGGTCTTATTGCCTTCTGTCTGACTCTCAGAGGGATTTATGAAGTTAACCAAAAACATAATTCTTTTGGTTTAACACCTTGGCTGCTACCCTATGGTATTTTTGTTTGGGGTGACGCCATCATTTTAGGTACTTTTTGGTTTCTTGTTTCAAGTTTCTGTTTTTTCATTCATAACTGGTATCTATTTCTCCTTTTTCTTTCCGCTTTTTGGCTTATCCGTAGTTTAGGCGAAACAATTTATTGGCTCCAAGAACAATTTACTAACAAACACCGTAACCCCCCTAACACTTTATTTGGCTATAAACTCTTTAAAAATGACTCTGTCTGGTTTATTTATCAAACCTTTTATCAATGCCTTACTGTTATTACACTTATTAGCACCATCTACCTATCAATAATTATTTTTAAGTAAATGGGCAAATCAACATATCTTTGATAAAATACCTTGTGTTTTGGCCCCGTCGTCTAGTGGCCTAGGACTCCTGGCTTTCATCCAGGCAATCGAGGGTTCGACTCCCTCCGGGGTCACCGAAATGATTTACATTTTCCACGGCGATGATACGGCTACCAGTTATCAAAACTTTAGCCTCAAAATCGACGAGTTTAAATCTGCTCAAAAATTTAAAAGTGATGTCAAATCTTTCGACTTGGATTCTTTTGATCGTTTTTTAAACACCGCCTCGCTTTTTTCCGAAGACAAAGTTATTGTTATTGAAAATTTTTTTTCACTTTTAAAAAACACTCTCGACAAAGCAGTTAAATTAATTAATCAATATCCTGATTTTACCTATCTTTTTTGGCAATCTAAAAAGATTGAAGCTGCCAAACTCAGATTTTTCCCCAGCGCTGAAATTCAACTTTTTAATCTCCCAGAAATGCTGTTTAGTTGTCTCAATTCTCTGCGTCCTGATAATGCCAAAGACTTTTCTCAAAAATATCAACAACTTTTATCACGTCTCCCTTTCGAACTAATCATGTTTTGGTTCAAAAACACTCTTCGGCGGCAATTAACCACTTTTTCTAAATTCCCTGAAAACAAACTCAAAGATGCCTATCTGCAACTCATCAATATCGACTACAAATCCAAAAGCGGCCGCCTCTTTGAACCTAAAGAAATGGCTCTAAAAAGACTAATGCTCACACTCATGCAGTAAAATGTTATTATTTTTATATGACTGCCCAAATTGTTGACAAACCTTGGGGGCGGGAAATTATTCTTACCAACCCCGATTCTCCCTACGCTGCTAAAATCCTGGAAATCAAAGCCGGTAAACGTCTCTCTCTCCAATACCATGATCAAAAACTAGAGACTCTTTGTCTTTTTTCCGGTGAATGTAATATTATTTGGGGACCAAGCCAAGACGAACTCAAAACGGAAGCCATGCAACCATTCCATGGCTATACTATTCCTGTTAATACCGTTCATCGTTTCCAAGCTGTCACTGACTGCCAACTTTTTGAAGCCTCGACTCCAGAAATCGGTACCACTTACCGTCTCCAAGATGACAATCAACGTCCCGATGAAAATGAAGCACTTAGAAATTCCCCAAATCGGGGTTGGGAGGACAAATGACTACCAATAAAGTCAATCTTCTCTGGTTCAAAGACATCCGTTTTGATGATGTCCCTATAGTTGGCGGTAAAGGCGGAAACTTAGGGGAAATGTACAATAATGGTATCCCTGTTCCCAATGGTTTTTGTACCACCACTCACGCCTATTTCAAATTTATTGACAGTAATGGCCTTAAACCTAAAATCAAAGCCATTTTAGATATCACTAACGTTGATAATCCCGAAGAACTCAATAAGTCCTCAGCCAAAATCAGAAAAATGATTAAAAGTGCCCCGGTCCCAGAAGATATTGCCCTCGACATCATGACTGCCTACAAAAAACTCTGTGATTACGGTGGACTCAAAAACGTACCCGTGGCTGTCCGCACCTCGGCCACCGCTGAAGATAGTGCCGATGCCTCCTTTGCCGGTCAAGGCGATACTTTTCTCAATGTCGTTGGTGAAACTAACGTCGTCGACAAAGTTCGAGCCTGTTGGTCCAGCCTTTTCACTTCCCGCTCCCTTTTTTATCAAGTCAAAAATAAATACAATCATTTTAAAATTGGCGTCGCTGTCCCTGTGCAAAAAATGGTCCAAAGCGAAGTTTCCGGTATTTGTTTTACCATTAATCCGGTCAACAACAATAAAAATGAAATTGTCATTGAAACCATTTGGGGGCTGGGGGAATATATTGTCCAAGGTATTGTCACCCCCGATCAACACATCGTCGACAAAAGTAATTGGAGTATAAAATTTGAAAACCATGTTCCTCAAAAAATACAACTGACTCGCTTTGAAGACGGTAACAAGAAAACCACCGTGCCCAAATACAAACAAAATCGCAGCAAAATAGATAAAAACATGGTGCTAAAAATCGCTAAAACTGCTCAAAAATTGCATAATCATTACGGTCGTTCCCAAGACATTGAATTTGCTATCGAAAAAAATAAACTCTATTTTGTTCAAACCCGACCTATTACTACTGTCGCCACCAGTCAAAAAAATCTGGATTCACAAACCCAAATCGACAGTAATCTCAAACTCATTCTCGAAGGTCAAGGTGCCTCTCCCGGTACCGGTTCCGGTCCGGCGGTAATTATTAAAGATCCTAAAGAATTAAAACGTGTCCAAAACGGTCAAATTTTGGTTACTGAAATGACGACTCCCGACTTTGTTCCAGCTATGAAAAAAGTCAAAGGTATTGTCACCGACCAGGGTGGACAAACCTCACACGCCGCTATTGTCAGTCGGGAATTGAGTGTCCCCTGTGTTGTCGGCACCAATACCGCCACTAAAATTATCAAGGAAGGGGATTTGGTTACTGTTGATGGTACCAATGGCAAAATTTACAGTGGTACCACTACTATTTCCAAAAGTACTAAAAAAAGTAATTCTGTTCCCAAAACTGCCACTAAACTCTATCTCAATCTGGGTGAACCGGAACTGGCTCGCGAAATGTCCAAGCGTCCCACCGACGGTATTGGCTTACTCCGAGCTGAATTTATGATTGCTAATATCGGCCTTCATCCTAAAAGAATGATTCAGGAAGGTCGCCAAAAAGAATATATTGACCAGTTGACCAATGGCTTACTTAAATTTTGTAAAAACTTTAACCCAAGACCAGTTATTTACCGTGCTACTGATTTTAAAACTAACGAGTATCGCTATCTCAAGTGGGGTAAACTTTATGAACCTGAAGAACCCAATCCTTTATTAGGATTTCGTGGAGCTATCCGCTATATCAACTCCCCGGATGTTTTTAATATGGAATTGGAAGCTATTAAAAAAGTTCGTAATAAATATAACCTAAAAAATCTCTGGTTAATGATTCCTTTTTGTCGTTCTCCTCAAGAACTGATGAAAGTTAAGCAACTGATTACTGATGCCGGTCTCCTTCGTTCACCTTCTTTTAAATTATTCATGATGGCTGAAATTCCCACTAACGTCATTCTTTTGGATAAATTCATCGACGTGGGTATTGATGGAATTTCTATTGGCAGCAACGATTTAACCATGCTCACCCTTGGTTTGGACCGAGACAACGAAGAAGTGGCCACTGAATTCAACGAGCTAGATCCGGCTGTCCTTTGGTCCTTAAAAAGATTGGTAGTCAAAGCTAAAAAACGTGGCATTATGGTTGGTATTTGTGGACAAGCTCCCAGCAATCACCCTGATTTGGTTGAAAAATTGGTTAAATGGGGGATTACTTCTATCTCTGTTTCCCCCGATGCTATCGACCGTACCCGAGAAATTATTGCCTGGGCCGAAGCTAAAAAACTTAAATAAACACTACTACCACTTCACCTCTGGTGTCTCCGTCCCAATCTTTTTTCACCTCTTCAAATTTTTTCGTCATCTCTCGGATAATTCTAATTTCCGTCTTCTCTCCATAAATATCCCTAATTTCCTCAATTAGTTTTTCTACTCTTAACGGCGATTCATAAACCACTTTACTACCCTCTATATTTTTATATTGTTCTAGTATTTTTCTTCTGTCTCCATTTTTTTTGGGCAAAAAACCTAAATAAGAAAATCTTCCCATTGGTAAACCTGACAATACCAACCCATTTATCACCGCACTTGCCCCCGGTACAGCTGTGTAAGGAATCCCTTTTTCTTGACATCTTTTTAATAACAACCACCCTGGATCAGACAATAGGGGAGTACCGGCATCAGAAACTAAGCCTACCTTTTTCCCCGATTCCAGCCATTTAATTATTTCTAGAATTTTTTGAGCTTCAACTTCATCATAAAAAGAAACTAACTCTGGCTTATTTTTAATCCCTAATTCTTTTAACAATAACCCACTTTTTCTAGTATCTTCACACAACAATATATCGATATATGTCAATATATCGATAGCTCTAAGAGTTATGTCTCTTAAATTACCGATAGGTGTCGATATGATGTAAAGCATGGTTTAATTAAACTGTCTAATCACTGCCACTACTTTACCTCTGATACTGACATCGGTAACATACATGGGACTCATAGTCGAGTTGGCTGGCTGTAAACGAATTCTATTAGCTTCCTGATAATAACGTTTTAAGGTAGCAAAACCATTCTTTAAAACTGCCACTACAATGTCTCCATTTCTAGCTTCTGCCTGTTCTCTGATTACCACATAATCACCATTCAAAATCCCATCATCAATCATTGAATCACCTTTGGCTTGCAAAACAAAAGACTTATCTCCCGGTCTCACTAAGGATGAAGATACCAACAAGGTCGCATTCGGATCTGTATAAGGTTCAATCGGCTCTCCACAAGCAATAAATCCCAACACCGGCAATTCGACATTATCTTCCTGCTTTTTTTCAGTGTCCAACAGTTCTATACCTCTCACTGCCCCCCGATAGCGCCTAATTAGACCCTTTTTTTCCAAAGCTGTCAAATGTTCATGAACCGTAGCTAATGACGATAATCCCAATTCTTGGGCAATTTCAGTCAATGTCGGTGCATAACCATATTTGTCAATGGATTTACTAATTAAATCTAAAATTTCTTTTTGTCTTTTATAAACTACTGCTGGCATGTCTTTATAATACACGAACAATACCCGAAGTCAACCTTTTTCTAATGCTAATATTAAATTATGTTTCTCTTTTTAATATTTTTAAGCCTGCTTTTTCCTAAGCTTTCACTGGCCAATGATAATTACGCTCTCAAAGAGACCATTAATTATCAGGTCGATCACCGTGGTCAGGCGACAGTTAATCATCAAATTCAAATTACCAATTTAAAAGCCGAAACTTATCTTCAGGGTTATGAATTAAATATCAGCGGTTATCAAATTGACAAATTAAGCGCTACTGATGGCACTAATAACATTCTGGATCAGTTTAAATCTGACAACAATCACCACCAAATTAAATTAAAACTCAGTCACCCTAAAGTCGGCCTCAGTCAACAAAACAACCTCACTCTCAACTATCACATTAAAGATTTTGCTAAACATAAAGGTAAAACTTGGGAGATAGTTATTCCCCAAATTTCGGATAATTTATCTTCAGAAGTCAACATTAGTACTCCCGATAATTTTGGTCCTCTTTCTTTTGCCTCTATCCCAGTAGTCTTTAAAAATGAGCCACCCTACAACTTGATTTCTTTTACTCGACATCCTGGTAAATCTAACCTCATCATTTTAGGTAATTATCAACTTTTTGATTTTAATCTCCGTTATTTTCTAAAAAATAATCATTCTTCTCCCGCTACTGCCGAAATTGCCATCATTCCTGACACCCACAGTCAAGCTGTTTTTTATCGTCAAATTGACCCACCTCCTCAAAATATCCACCCTGATGCCGACGGTAATTGGCTAGCTACTTACCAACTCAAAGCCGGTCAAGAATTAAGTATTACCGCCTCAGGTCAGGTGAAAACCGGCTTAAACCTAGGCTCTTCTTTACCCAACCCAGAAAATTATCTTCTCGATCAAACTTTTTGGCCGGTTTCTGATCCTAAATTCACCACCATTAGCCAAGATTTTTCTGGTCCCAAATCAATCTATGACTTTGTGGTTAAGACCTTGGACTACAACTATGATCGTTTTAATTCCTCAGTCGGACGTTTAGGTGCCTTAGCTGCCATGGATGATCCTAAAAACGCACTTTGTACTGAATTTACCGATCTTTTTATCACCATAGCTCGACAACAAAAAATTCCTGCTCGGGAAATCCAAGGTTTTGCTTATACCAACAATCCTAAAATGAAGCCGGTGGGTAATGAAGGTGATATTTTACATGCTTGGCCAGAATATTATGATTTTCAAAAACAACAATGGTTGGCTATTGATCCCACTTGGGAAAAAACTACCGGTGGCATCGACTATTTTAATAAACTTGATCTTAACCATATTACCTTTGTTACCCATGGTCTCAATAGCCAACAACCCTTACCGCCAGGAGCCTATCCACACCCGGACGGTTCCCAATCTCTTAACATTACTTTTGCTAAAGAAGAACTTATCAGTCAACAACCTCTACCTCAAGTTTCTCTGGCAAAAAATCAACTTATCTTAGAAAATCCTACTCCCAATGCCATTAAAGGTCTTTATATTTCCATCCCCAATCTCAACTACACCCATGATACGGACACTATTTTACCTTATTCTACCGTATCATTAGCTCTCCCTAAAATTAATTTTTTGACTACCTTATCTCCTAATTATCAAAAAATTGGCGTGATTTTAAAAAATAGTGAAAATCGTCAAAGTCAAACCAGTCTGTTTTACCTACCTCATTTTATCAATCTGGGTACACTCATTATCCTCGCTCTGATAATCCTCACTTTAGGCGGTATAATGATTACTAGTAAAAAATATGAAAAAAATTCTTAAATACAGCCTCTATCTAGGCTTTACCCTAGTTATTCACCAGGAACTTTTTGGTAACCTTACTTTTTCTCCAAAATTTCCCACTATTATCTATGTCGCTCTAATTCTGGCCATTTTTGAATTAATCCTTAAACCAATTTTAAAAATCTTACTTCTACCCGTCACCGTTCTTACTTTAGGACTGGTGAGAATCATTATTCAAACCTTGGGTCTTTATTTAGCCGTCTATCTCATTAGTGGTTTTGAGGTTGCTTCGCTAACAGTTTTCAATTACTTCCTTAGTGGTTTTTGGGCCTATCTTTTTACCTCTTTTTTTATCAGCACTCTACTTTATATTTTTAAAAAATTATGAAACTAACTTTAACTATTATTCAAATCATTATTTCTATCGCTTTAGTCACTTTAATTTTTATGCAATCCAAAGGTATCAATGACAGCCAATCACTTTCAGACATCCCTACTGAAAAACGAGGATGGGAGAAAGTCACTTTTAACCTGACTATTTTTCTTATTGTTTGCTTTCTGATCTCCTCCATCATCCAAGCTCAAATTTAATGCCCATCAAACTTAGATTTAAATTAGAACTAATTTTTCTCTATCTTAAACGTCACTGGATACTCTTTTCAACCCTCACTATTTTAGTTTCTGTTTCCATTATTTTTAGACAACAGTTATTTAATTTTTATACTAAACTCAATCCGCCTATTCAAAAAATAGGTTTAGAGGGACTCTACTCTCTCAACAATCTTCCCGAAGAGATTGCTCAAAAAATTTCCTATGGTTTAACTCAAAGTGATGACAGTGGTCATTTTTCCACCTCACCCTTAGTTAAAAATCTAGATATCAACCCCGAACACAATCAATACACTTTCGAAATTGATCCACAACTCAGCTGGCACCGTGGTAAGAAACTAACCGCCAAAGACATCAATTATCAAATTCCCGGGCTAGAATTTTCTTATCCAGATTATACCCATGTTGTCGTCAAAAGTAATACCACTTTTAGTCCGATTTTATCCACTCTCAGCAAAAGTTTAATTAAGAAAAACTTTGATGGTCTAGGTACTCATGTCGTCAAAAGATATCGCTATAGCGAAGGTAATCTTAAAACTCTTCTTCTTAAATCCACAGATAATTCTATTCTTTATCGTTTCTATCAACATGAAAATGATTTAATCAATGCTTTCAAAATCGGAGAAGTCGACCAAATCACCCTGACCAATGACCCTCAAGAATTAGCCAATTGGCCCAACACCAATCTAAGTAAAGATGTTCGCACTGATGAACGCTATATCGCTCTGTTTATTAATACCAAAAAACTGGCCTCTAAGTCACTTCGTCAAGCTCTGGCCTATGCTACCCCTAAAACTAATGACCTCAATGATCGTGCCATTTCTCCCATTTCCCCCTCATCCTGGGCCTACAACCCTGAGGTTAAAGCTTATAACTACGACCCGGCTCGAGCCAAAGAACTTTTCAAAAACAACGAAATTGAAAGTCTCAGTTTAGTTTATAACGACCAACGTTTGGTTTCTCTGGCCGATGAGATTAAAAAAGCTTGGCAGGAAATCCTCAACATCAATGTTGATGCCCATATCGACACTCAAATCGATTTACAAAACTATGACATTATTTTGGCCTACGGCAGTATTCCTACTGATCCCGATCAGTACGTTTTTTGGCACTCGACTCAACAAAAAACTAACTTAACCCACCTGGATCATCCACCTATAGATAAACTCTTGGAGGAGGGGAGACAAAGTTTTGATGTTCAAGAACGCAAAAAAATCTATCAAGAATTTCAAAAAATTCTTTTGGAAGAGTGTCCTGCCATTTTCCTTAAATATCCCACTTATTACACTATTTCTCGCAAAACTTAAATGAAAAGCAAAATAACCCCTCTAGGCTACTTTCTAATCATTATCTTTTTAATTCTGCTTAGTTATGCCGGTTGGATTTTTTATCAAAGCATCGACTGGCAAGTTTTAACCCGTCTGGAAAATTCTACTTTGACTTTACCTGTCACCCCAAATTAGATATGGTCTTCAGTATCAGCCATAGCCTCAGCCTTGGTGACATGAATCACTTTATCTTTGTGATGAGCCGGACTGTAGATAGTGTAAAGTTTTAATTTTTTATCAGCTGAAGTATTGATAATGTTATGCTCGGTTCCGGCTGGAATACAGACTGCATAACCATCTCTAATCTCATACTCCTGGCCATCTGCTATCACTTTGCCTTCACCTTCATCAACTCTAAAAAATTGGTCGACAATTTCATGTACTTCCGCCCCGATATCTTCACCCGGATTAAGACTCATTAAAACTAATTGACTGTGTTGACCAGTCCATAGTACTTTTCTAAAATTATCATTGCCTAAAGTTTCTTCTTCGATATTAACTACAAATGCTTTTACGTCCATAAAATCTCCTTTTTAAAAATTAATTCACTTAACATCATAGCATTAATTTCTTTTTTTTATATAATTTTTCTATCTGTTATGCTCACCAAATTTAGACACATACTTACCAGCCTCAATCTCTTGATGCTAATTATCATTAGCTGTTATTTTTATCCTCACTTTACTTATGCTTACGACCCTCAAGACTTTGTCACCCGCTGGAAAACCGATGTAACTGGAGCAACTGAACCGACTAAAGTCACTTTGAATTTTCAAAAGGTCAGTGGCACCGCCTATTATCAAGTTTCTTGGAAGTGTGACAATAACTATGAAACAATCTTTGATGCTAAATACACTTATGATTATGGTATCGCAGGTACTTATGACATATGTATCAAATCTCCACTAACTCCACTAGCTTTCTATGCTCCTGGACTCACTAGCGACGAAAAAGCCAAGCTCCAAGAAATCAAACAATGGGGTAGTATCAAGTGGTCAAGTTTTAACACTGCCTTTGCCAGCATGACCAACATGAAGCTAACAGCCACCGATATTCCTGATTTAGCAGCTGTCACTGACATGTCATCTGCTTTTGAAAACACAAACTTTACTGGGAATGAATCTATGAATGGATGGAATACTAGCAATGTTGTTAATATGAACAGACTATTTCGAAATTCTACCAAGTTTAATACTCCGATCGGTAACTGGAACACATCAAATGTCACAAATATGGCCGAAATGTTTTATCTAGCCAGTACTTTTAATCAGGATATCACCAATTGGAATCTAGAAAACGTCACCACTACTTCAAATATGTTTTATAGAGCCCTAAAGTTTAATAATGGTGCCGCTGCTGGCACGAGCAATCGACCTCTAACATGGAAAACAGGAGACGTTAAAAATCTATCGGGTATGTTTCGAGCAGCCGTTTCTTTCAATCAACCCATTGGTAGCTGGAACACAACCAATGTTACCAACATGGAAAGAGTGTTTGATGGAGCCAGCGTCTTTAATCAAGCGTTAAGCAATTGGAATACTTCCCAAGTTACCACCATGCTCGCAATGTTTCAGAATGCTTATGCATTTAATCAAAATTTAAATCATTTTAATACCGCTAATGTCAAAGACATGAACAGTATGTTCTGGAGCGCTACTAAATTTAACCAAGATTTATCTTCCTGGAACATCGGCAATGTTACAACTCTGAGAAATCTTTTGGAAAATACCTCATTTTCAATAGAGAATTACGAGAAGTTATTGAATAACTGGAGCCAGCAAAATGTAAAACCTAATGTGCCCTTTGGAGCCCAAGGATTAAATTACTGCAACGCTAAATCAGCCAGAGACATTTTAACTAATTCTCCCAACAACTGGATTATTACTGATGCTGGGAAAAATTGTCCGCCCGAAAATCTAATTTTGTCTCAAACAGAAATTTATGAAAACACTACTGAAGTAGGTACTATCTCATCAACTGATGAAAGTACTACCGTCATTTATACTCTTGTTTCAGGTGAAGGTAGCGAAGATAATCCCAAATTTGCTCTCCATACTACCAATGGACTCCTGGTTTTTCTAGAAGCTCCTGATTTTGAAAATCCAACTGATTTAGGCAATATCGCCGGCAACAACACCTACTCAATTCGAATCCGAGCTACTGATGCAACTGGCCTATACACCGAAAAAATTTTTATCATCACTGTTCTAGATGCTGATGATGTACCTCCAATTATCACCATTACTGCACCTACCAAAAAAGCTAAAGGACCTATCACTGACACTACCTTTACTGTGAGTGATCGTTTCTCAATCAAATCTGTCGAAATTGATACTTCAAGTGTCGCTGCCGCCGACAATATTATTTGTCAACCAGCACCTGGCTCTACTACCCACTCAACCAACTTTCCTTTTATTAACGATTCACCTAGTCCCACTAATCATTTGACCCTAAATTGTACAATTCGCGTTACGACTTCCGGTAAACTAGTCCTTAAAGCTACCGACAACCTCGATTATAGTTCCACCACTACTGAAGAAGGTTACGCTATCGATACTATGGGCCCCACCTTCACTGTTGCTAATATTGATATTGGCCCCAGTGGTTTACACAATCCCATTGTTAGCTTTGAAGCTTATGATCCAGTTGGTGTAGAAAAATACGAAATCAGTTTTATTCAAAATAATAACGGTCCCGGTATAGATACTATTAACACTATCATTACAGTACCATATTCATCCGGTATTAAAACTTATGTCGCCAATCTAGATCCAGACGAAAACTCTCACGTTATTGAAATTAAAGCATTCGACAGTATTGGTAATACTACGTCAAGAAGAATTAGTTTTCCCCCAATAGTTACCATCAATGCACCCACTATTATTAGTAATCAAACTATTAACGACACTACCGTCACTATTACTTCTCCTGTTGAAGGTCATCAGATTGGCAATATCATTATTTCCGGTTCTGCTTCTACCGGGGTCACTCTCGGAACCTGCACTGACAAAAATGGCAACACTACAGCTCCTTACAACACTACCGTCAACTGTCAAATCCTAGGTATTAAAGAAACTGGCATGGTTGCAGTTGAAGCTAAAGATATTACTAGCGGATTCGTTGGTAGCAATTTACAAAAATATTTTCATGATACTACTGCTCCAGACATCATTATTACTGCTCCAACTAAAATCAAAAATAATCATATTACTAACGTCACCATTACTATCACCGATGATATTGATCTTTATACCAATAGTATATCTATCGACAATTCTAGCACAGCTGGTACTGACAACCTAATTTGTCACACCGATGAGACCAATAAATCGATAGTCAACTGTACTTTAACTATCACTAGCTCAGGCAATCTAGTTATCAAAGCCGTCGACAAAGCTGGTAACTCTTCAACTGCAACTGAAACCAATTTTATAATTGATAAAACTGCACCTATAGTTACTCTTGATACCCCTACAGTCGTCAATAGTAATAATCAAGTTAATTATGCTCTTACTGGCACCTGTACTGCCGGTGATAATAATCCCATCATTACTATAAATACACAACCATACATCACCACCTGTGACGCAGATGGTAAGTGGACTTTGTTCGTCGACTTCTCTACTTATCCTGAAGGAAACATCACTGTAGAAGTCACACAAACTGATCAAGTCAACAATACCACTACTATTACTGACACCTTACTTAAAAAAACCACCGGTCCTAATCTAACCTTCAATATTCCTAATAATCTAACTAGCACCAATCAAAGCAGTTATACTCTTACCGGCACTTGCACGGCCACTGAACCTGCCACTGTTACCCTCAAGTGGAATGATAATATTAATCCTGTTTTAACCTTCACTACTGAATGCCAAGCTGATAATACTTGGAAAAAATCAATCACTAATCTTTCGTATCCCCATCTCACCAATATCAATGTCAGTGCCTCTCAATTAGATACATACGGTAATATCACTGAACACACCTTCGGACTACAAGCTGATACCCAAGCCCCAACCCTCGCCCTTGATATACCACCTGCCATCACTACGAGCAATCAATCTAACTTCACTCTCAGTGGAACTTGCTCTTCTCATCCAGAGTCAAGTGCAATAGACATTACTATAGTTTCTATTAAAAAAAATCTCAACTGTGTCAATGGCAAATGGAGTCAAAGCTTTAATCTCTCTAATATTATTGATAAATCACCTGTAATCATCCTTACCCAATCAGATCACTTAAACACCACTACTGTCACTCACGGTTTATCTCGATCCACTGATACCTCCCCCCCCTCCAATTCCAATTCTGGTTCTGAGTCAAATTCAAATTCAGATTCTCAATGTCATGATCAATCTCCTGGTAAGACTCCGCCTGTTATCT
>Ga0116172_10001534_pt1 | contig 21172 bp, 15 predicted proteins | sample AD_UKC083_MetaG_FD_89799 | JGI IMG/M metagenome (GOLD analysis project Ga0116172, IMG submission 89799) | Active sludge microbial communities of municipal wastewater-treating anaerobic digesters from USA - AD_UKC083_MetaG | ecosystem: Engineered > Bioreactor > Anaerobic > Digestate | place: USA... | reverse complement strand
CTTGATGCACTCGTTTTCGAACTCTACTTCCCCGAAGAAATCAAATCGGCAGGCAAAGAAATCCTAAAGCATTTAGGCGATTTAAAACCTATAACCGATGAGATGAGCGAAGAAGAGAAGCTCTCCATCATCCAAAGTGAGTTTGAACGTTTGTATGACCCCAACCACCCGGTGCGTTTTGCTATTGAAACCTTGGATAGCGTGGAAGAAGTGAGGACAATTAAGGAGGCACTAAAATGAGTAAAGAGGCTCAAAAAAAGAATAAGCAATGGACTCACAAAGGGCTCAAACACTCTAATGTCCGGCTGACACAATTCATCTAAAGCCTGTTTGTCAGCGCTTTAAGATTTCAACAAAGGGCTCATAAACGGCTCAAACCAAATTGTCTAATGGGCTCAATGAGGGAATAAGTAAGGGAATAACTGAGGGAGTAAATCCTTCCAAAAATATAAGTAATGAGTAAACTAAGCAATAAAATAGAAGCCCACGACCGCTCCATTACAGAAGTATTGGACGATAAGAAGTACACGGTAGATTACTTTCAGCGGGAGTATAAGTGGGAAGAACGGCATATTGAACAGTTGGTTTCTGATTTGACCTCTTCATTCCTAAATGAGTATAAGCCTGACCATAAACGCAAGGACATTGAAAAATATAACTCTTATTATTTGGGTCCATTTGTGGTAAGTGTAAAAGATGGTCAACGAAGCATTATTGATGGTCAGCAACGGCTCACTTCTCTCACTCTGCTCCTCATCTATCTGAACAATCTTCAGAAGGAACTGGGCCTAAGCGAAAAATTGGAGTCCCTAATATTCTCTGAGAAGTATGGTGAAATGTCCTTTAATATTCAGGTGGATGAACGCATTGTCTGTATGGAATCGCTTTTCAAAACAGGTGAATACAAAACGAACGAATCAGATGATGAGTCCACACTGAATATGGCAGCCAGATATGGGGACATTGAAAAAGCTTTTCCAGAGGAAATAAAAAATCATGTGTTGCCTTTTTTTATTGACTGGTTGAAGTACAATGTTGTGTTGGTTGAAATCATTGCCTACTCAGATGAAAACGCATACACCATATTTGAAACCATGAACGACAGGGGTCTTAACTTAACCCCTACAGAGATGCTCAAAGGATTCATCTTGTCGAAGTTTGAAGACAGCAAAAAACGCCAAAAAGCTAATGAACTCTGGAAAACTTCTATGCAAGAACTTCATACCTTTGATAGAGATGAAGATCAACGCTTTATTCAAGCCTGGTTCAGGGCACAGTATGCAGAAACCATCAGACCGGGCAAGGCGGGTTCAAAGAATGAAGATTTTGAGAAAATAGGAACACGTTTTCATAGTTGGTTCAGAGACAATTTAGATAAAGTCGGAATGGAACAAGACGACCCGGATGGCTATCAGTCGTTCATTGATAAAGACTTCAAATTCTTTTTGAATGCCTACAAACACATTCTAACAGCTGAGCGAAAATTATCTGATGCTTTGCAACACGTATTTTATATAAGAAGATGGGGTATTGCCAATTCGCTTAGTTATCCACTATTGCTGGCTTCATTAAAGTCTACCGATAATACAGATACTGTTCTATCAAAAATGGATTTAGTAGCTCGATACATTGAAGCATTTGTGGTTCGCAGATCTGTAAACTTCAGAAAGTTTGCTTCGAGTTCTATTCGATATACTATGTATACCTTGGTAAAAGAAATCAGAAAAACCGAAGCACATGAACTTAAGGCAATTCTAAACCGAAAATTGTATGAAATGGAAGAACCCTGGGCTGGCGTTCAAAGTTTTCGTTTGCATGGTCAAAACAGGGTATTTGTAAAGTTTTTGCTTTCAAGAATTACATCTTTCGTAGAACAACAATCCGGATTCAATTCATCATTTGAAAAATACTATCATAACCCTGGAGGAAAATCTTTTGAAGTGGAACACATCTGGGCCGATAAATTTGCTAATCACAAAGATGAGTTTGATTTGGAGTCTGACTTTCAGGAATATAGAAATAGGATAGGTGCTTTGGTTCTTTTACCAAGAGGCACAAATCAATCATATGGAGCCAAACCCTATTGTGAGAAGCTAAGCCATTACATTAAAGAAAATTTATTGGTGCAAAGTCTTTGTCCACTCACCTATCAAAACAACCCAAATTTTCTTTCTATGAAGAGCAAGTTTAGCCTTCCATTCAAAGCACATGGAGAATTTAAAAAAGCCGACATATCTGAGAGACAAAGGTTATATCAGGCAATTTGTGAATCAATTTGGGGCACTGAAATAAAGAACAATGAGGATTAAGAAAGTTGAAATAAAAGACTACAAATCATTCTACGGTAAGAATGCATTCAACGTAGATGGCAAAAACTTGTTTATCTATGGCGAAAACGGTAGCGGTAAAAGCTCCTTTTACTATGCTTTGAAAGACTTCTTTCAATCTTCTACTGAGACATTGAACTATGATGAAACTGAGAATATTTTCCTTACCAAAACCCAAAAAGGCAAAGGATTTATCAAAGTCACTTTCAATCCTGATAAAAGCGGAGCAAATAATGATAAAACTTATACGGTCAAAAAAACATCAAAAGACACCTACACTACTGGAGACACAAGCATCCGTGATGCCATCAAGCTCAAAAGCTTCTTGACGTACAAACACCTGCTTTCCATTCACAGCATTAAGAGAAAGAATGAAATAGACTTGTTTGAATTGCTCGTAAAAGGTGTTTTGAAGCATTTCAAGAGTGTAGCCATCACAGGCACAAAGGAATTAGGCGAACTGTGGATCGATGTTGAAAAAGCAATTGTAAAAGAAACTGGCCAAGCTTTTAACATCACCCAGAAGAAAAAGGAAGTTGATGAAACCATTGACAAATTCAATACAGCATTCAAAAAGCTGTTCGAAAGAAACAGCATAGAAAACATAATGAAGTTTGCCCAACCCATTTTAGACAAGTTTGGGCACAACTTAGAAATCGAACTCAACTACACACAAGCCAGACCAAATAGCAGCTACAATGCAATTGAGCGGAACCACGTAAGAGCACAAGTGAAATACTTGGGAAAAGATATTCCTAAGCCACATATTTTCCTGAACGAAGCAAGGCTATCAGCCATTGCCATTTCAATTTATTTAGGAATGATAAAAAGACACGTACAAGGTATTCCATGTAAGGTTCTCTTCCTTGATGATGTTTTTATTGGTCTTGACATCTCCAACCGTTTACCCCTGTTGGAAATTCTCAAAACTGACTTTGCAAACTATCAGGTTTTCATTACAACCTATGACAAGCCATGGTATGAATTTGTTAAAACTAACTATTTGAACAGCAACCAAAGTTGGAAATGCTTTGAAATATATGCCGGTCGCTCCAAAAAAGGTTTTACTATTCCTGTTGTGAAGGAAATCATAGGACGTGGAAATAACAGTCATTTAGACTTTTTCATTCAGACTGCAGAAAACTATCACAATTCTGGCGACAATAAAGCTGCTGGAGTTTACCTGCGATCGGCATTTGAAGCCATACTAAAACAATTCTGTTTTGGAAAAGTAACAGTGAAATTTGTAGTAGATCAAAGTAAGCTCAAAGCAGACGAGTTCTGGGGTGCTACAAAAAAATATATAGATAAACATCCAAATCCGGAAGATTACAACTTAACACCGAACACCAAAGACGAGGTTGATAACCTGTTGCCCTTGGTTTTGAATCCGCTCAATCACAATGACATCAATAAAAATGAACATAGTGGTGAAATCGAAAGAACTCTAAACATCTTGAAAATACTAAAAACGGAACTAAATGTTTAGCCCAATTCTTCACAGCGACACAAATTGTCAAACCAACTAAGCAACTCTAAAACCAAAGCAGACGAACTCCTAATCGATAATAGTGGATTTGTGGCAATAAATGGCAATTTATTTTTTTGATGATATAGAAAAAGATGATGATGAATGAGTTAGTACACTTTTAGTACACCTCGTCAAAAACAAAACCCCTCTCAATCAAACGATTAAGAGGGGTTTTTGGTACCCGGAGCGGGACTTGAACCCGCACAGCCGATAAGGGCCAAAGGATTTTAAGTCCTTCGTGTCTACCATTCCACCACCCGAGCAAGAATGACTTCAAAATCATCCCATCCAACTTTGGACGACAAAAGTACGATATTTTTTGAACCTGACAAATAATTAATCAAAAAACAAAATAGTAAACCCACAGCTAACCAATGAAATTTATTGTTTTTTAAAAAATGTTTCCTAAATGACATATTAATACTATATTTGCCTCAAATAACGTAAATCTAAAAAATCTCTGCTACCATGATAAAAATTCTACTTTTAATAGATTATTCCAGTGAATTCAGCAGAAAACTACTGAGAGGATTGGTGCAATATTCACAAGAACATGGTCCGTGGATTTTTTACCGTCTTCCTTCTTACTACAAAGTTCTTCATGGTAAGCAAGGTGTAATAGAGTGGGTAAAAGAGAGAAAGCCGGACGCAATTATAGCTCAATGGGATCTTGAAGGGAGTAATCTTTTAAAGAATTTGGATATTCCTATTATCCTTCAAAATTATAAAAAACGAAGCGATTACTTCTCTAACCTCACCGGAGATTATATTGGCACAGGGAAGATGGCAGCTCAGTTTTTCATTGAAAAAAAATTCAGGAATTTTGCATTTTACGGTAATAAAGACGTTGTTTGGTCAAAGGAAAGAGCACAGGGATTTATGCAGGAAATACAAGAAGTCGGGGGTAACTACTTTTATTTTGAATCAGATAATCGGTTGAATGAAAACGAATGGGGCAACAACCACATAAAACTCGATGAATGGCTGACATCACTTCCTAAACCGGTTGCACTTTTTGCTTGTGATGATCGATTTGCCCTTGAAGTGTCAGAAATTTGTAAGATAAACGGCATTAATATTCCGGATGAAGTTTCTTTATTGGGTGTGGACAATGACGAACTGATTTGTAATTTATCCGATCCACCTATATCATCTATTGTACTTGAAGTAGAAAAGGGGGGATATGATGTCGGACACTTAATTCACCGGCAAATCAGAGAAAAACAGAACATACCTTTTAACATTGTAATTAATCCGATAAAGATTGAAGAGAGAAAATCTACGGACAAATACAATATTGATAACAAGTACATCCTAACCATATTGCGTTATATTGAGGAGAATTTAAACTCTGACTTATCCATAGAAAAATTGACAGGATTGGTTCCCCTTTCCAGAAGAAACCTTGAAGTGAAGTTCAAAAAAGAACTCGGCATCTCCATTTACCAGTTTATTTTGAAATATCGAATTGAACAGTTTGCCAAGCTACTTGTCAACACAGATCGTTTATTGTTCGATATTGCCTTAGAGTGCGGCTTTAATGACAATAAAAACATTTCTCGTGTTTTCAAAAAAATAAAAGGTCTCTCACCGGCCGAATACCGCAGACAAAACCAGTCTAAGGTTGAACAAACAAGAAAAGTCTGAATTATCTTGCGTTTTTTGAAGATGAGTTTACGTTATTAGTGCATTCTTTTATCGTAAGAAAAAGTAATTTTGTGGATGTTAAACCAAAGGAAGCAAGTCTCAGTTGTCCGCATCCTTTATAAATATTAGCGCAAATGAACCGGATAAGCACACAAACTCCTGAAAAAAGCACCACAATCAAGTCCATGATAATTTTGGCGCTGCTTTTTTTTATTTTTGGATTAGTATCATGGGTTAATACCATTTTGGTGCCCTACTTCCAGTTGACACTTCAGTTGACCAACCTTCAATCTTCATTTGTTACATTTGCCTTTTATATTGCCTATTTGGTAATGGCTATACCTTCTTCTTTTTTGCTGAACAAAGTGGGTTATAAAAGAGGGATGATGTTTGGACTGTGGTGTATGTCAATTGGAGCTTTGCTTTTTGTTCCTGCCGCTTATTGGCGTACCTATCAACTGTTTCTTTTAGGACTGTTTTTACTTGGAGTAGGGTTGGCTATTCTTCAGTCTGCTGCAAATCCGTATGTAACCATTGTTGGTCCCATAGAAAGTGCGGCAAAGCGCATGAGTATTGTAGGCACAGGTAACAAGTTGGCCGGCGTTATTGCCAATTTAATTTTTGCGGGAGTAGTGATCCGCGAATCCGACAAGGTGTTGATGCGGGAAATAGAAGCAGGTATTTATACCGGAGCATCCTTAGATGCGGCATTGGATAATCTGATCAAGGGTGTGATGACTCCCTATTTAATTTTGGCAATCGCTCTTTTTGTTTTTGGTATCATCATCCGTTATTCCGTATTGCCTGACTTGGACCCAACCACCGTCAATAAGCGTTCAGTGGAAGATGAAGGTTCAAAAAAATACATTGTGCAATATCCTGCTTTAATGCTGGGTGTACTTGCTATGTTTTTCCATATCGGGACACAAATGGTGGCATTGTCCACAAGTATTCAATATGCCGGCACAATGGGCGAGAGTTTGGCAGGTCCTGCCAAAAACATCCCCTCCTATACTATGCTCTTGACCTTCTTGGGTTATTTCATAGGAATTTTGTTTATACCCAAATACCTGAAGCAGCGGGATGCACTGTTGATTTGTGCCTCCATCAATTTTCTTCTTTCAATACTTATTCTCACCACTTCCGGTACAGTTACATTTCTTGATATCACGGCTGACATTTCGTTGTGGTACCTTGTGATGATGGGACTTCCCAACGCATTGCTTTACGCCGGAATTTGGCCTCTTGCCATCAACGGATTAGGCAAATTTACCAATCTCGGCTCGGCATTTTTGGTCATGGCACTTTGCGGAAGTGCATTTATGCCCATGATTTACCATGCGTTAGTAGACATGAATACCTTAGCTTCTCCGTTTGAAGCAATGAAAAATGCCTATTGGATATTGATACCGTCTTTTGCCTACATTGTTTGGTATGCGTTACACGGTTATAAAATAAAAAATTGGAAGAGAACCACCTCCTAATCCTCTATGGATGTAAGGAAGATAAAGTACATTGATAAGGATTTGTTGTATTTGAATGATAAGTGAATAAGTGAATAAGTAAAATATAATAATATCCCCACTGAAATTCCCCTATGGGGGTTAGGGGGCTGACATACACATATGAAACAAAGATTGATAATAAAAAACGGCACAGTGATTTTTCACGACCGAATTCAAGAAAAAACTACTGTAGCATGCGAGAATGGAAAAATATCCGATATAATTCAATCCAAAGAAATTCCTGTCAGAGAAGGCGACCGTGTAATTGACGCCAAAGGGAATTATGTTTCGGCAGGATTCATTGATATCCATACGCACGGCGGTGGTGGTCATGATTTTATGGATTCCACTGTGGAAGCATATCTTGGAGCTGCCGAAACCCATGCTAAACACGGCACAACGGCTTTGCTGCCTACTACACTCGCAAGTACTACCGAAGAATTGATAAGTACATTTGCTATTTACAAGGAAGCGGTAAAACAAAATACAAAAGGATCAAAATTTCTCGGACTTCATCTTGAAGGACCTTATTTCGCATACAACCAGCGTGGAGCGCAAGACCCAAAATACTTACGAAATCCTGAGCCGGAAGAATACAACTATATTCTCAAGCAATCCGATGACATTGTCAGATGGAGTTTGGCACCTGAACTGAAAGGTGCACCGGAATTTGGAAAAGTGTTAATTCAAAATGGAATTTTGCCGTCCATTGCACATAGCGATGCGATTTATGAAGAAGTACTGCCCGCTTTTGATGCGGGATTTACCCACGTCACTCACTTGTATTCAGGCATGTCAACCATTACACGCCGAAATGCTTTTAGATATGCGGGTGTGTTGGAGGCAGCGTATCTGATTGACGACATGACGGTTGAAATTATTGCAGACGGAGTTCATCTCCCTAAATCATTACTTCAATTTGTTTATAAATTCAAAGGTCCGGATAAAACGGCACTTTGTACCGACTCCATGCGTGGAGCGGGAATGCCCGACGGAGAATCCATTTTGGGAAGTTTGAAAAAAGGACAAAAAGTAATTATTGAAGACGGAGTGGCAAAACTACCGGACAGAACAGCATTTGCAGGAAGCGTGGCTACAACCGACCGTTTAGTTCGAACAATGGTCAATATTGCCGAAGTACCTTTGCTCGACGCAGTTAAAATGATGACCCTGACACCGGCAAAAATTTTAAAGATTGAAAATAAAAAAGGGTCAATCAGCAAAGGGAAAGATGCCGACCTAGTGATTTTTGACAAAAATATTAAAGTATTAACTACAATCATTGAAGGAAATGTTATTTACACCAAAAACTAAAAAAGAAAAAATTACCGTTTTTAAACGAGGGAAAATGTTAGTCAAAATTATTCCTGATAGGGAAGAAATGGGACTTGTAGCAGCCACAGATGCTGCTGAAAGAATTATTAAAATGCAGGGAGAAAAAGAAGAGTTGAATATGATTTTCGCAGCAGCTCCTTCGCAAAATGAGTTTATTGCACATTTGATTACAAATAAAGCAATAGAATGGAACAGGATCAATGCTTTCCACATGGACGAGTATATCGGACTTGCAGCCGATGCTCCCCAGAGGTTTGGCAATTTTCTGAAAGACCGTATTTTTGGCAAAGTGCCGTTTAAGTCAGTAAACTATCTTGACGGTTTGGCGAAAAATTTAGATGAGGAATGCAAGCGTTATTCTGAACTTTTGGAAAAACATCCGGTTGATATCGTCTGCCTTGGCATCGGCGAAAACGGACATATTGCTTTCAATGACCCGGGAGTAGCGGACTTCAACGATAAAAAATTGGTCAAAGTTGCCGATTTGGATTTGATGTGCCGTCAGCAACAAGTGAACGATAAATGTTTCAACTTGTTGGATGAAGTTCCCAAACAAGCTTTAACACTTACGATTCCTGCATTGTTAAGAGGAAAATATCTGTTCTGCATTGTGCCGGCAAAGAATAAAGCAAAAGCAGTTTATAATACATTGAACGGCGAGATTACAGAGGACTGTCCCGCTAGTATTTTAAGAACAAAAGAAAATGTAACTTTATATTTGGATGCGGCAAGTTCTGCATTGCTTGAATTATAAATAACATAAAAATGAAAAATAAAATATTATCACTCACACTTTTCATGGTGTTCAGTTTTGGAGTTTTTGCTCAAGAAACCATTAAAATAGGTATTATCGGATTAGACACATCTCACTCAAAAGCTTTTACTCAATTGCTGAACGGTGGTGAAGCCAAGGAGTATTCCGAATTCAAAATTGTAGCAGCCTATCCATACGGCTCGCGCACAATTGAATCCAGTTACAAGCGTATTCCCGGATACATAGAAGATGTTAAAAAATTCGGAGTAGAAATTACCAATTCCATACAGGAACTGTTGGATAAGGTGGACTGTGTAATGCTGGAGACCAATGACGGTACCATCCATCTCGAACAAGCGATAGAAGTATTTAAATCAGGGAAAATTATGTTTATCGATAAGCCGATTGCTGCTGATTTGGCAGATGCCATCGCTATATTTAAATTAGCTGAAAAATACGATGTTCCTGTGTTTTCTTCTTCAGCCCTTCGGTTCGTTCCCCAAACTCAAAAACTCAGAAATGGTGATTTTGGAAAAATATTGGGTGCTGACTGCTATTCCCCTCACCGCAAAGAACCTTCGCATCCTGATTTTGGATGGTACGGCATTCATGGTGTTGAAATGCTTTTTACCGTGATGGGCACAGGATGTAAATACGTCAGCCGCATGTCAACCGACTCTGTTGTTGATGTTGTTACTGGACAGTGGGAGAATGGAAATATAGGAACATTCAGAGGAATGCAAACCGGAAAGGCGATTTATGGAGGCACGGCCTTTACTGAGAACGGATCACAGCCGGTTGGACCTTACAACGGTTATTTGGATTTACTGAAAGAAATTTTGAAATTTTTCAAAACCCGGGAAGCACCCGTTTCAGCCAAAGAAACTTTGGAGATATTTACTTTTATGGAAGCGTCTAATATCAGCAAAGCCAAAAGTGGAAAAATTATTTCGATGGAGGACACCTACAAAAAGGCTGAAAAAAAGGCGGATAAGATTTTGAAAAAGTATAAATAATCAGGGCAGCCCCCTAACCCCCAAGGGGGAATATTAAGCATTCCCTTTGAGGTACAAATTTAAACATATGAACGGTAAAACCATTAACTTTGTACTTTTACTAATACTAAGTGTGTTGCTTATGTTTTCATGCACAAGCAAAAAATCCGATGATCAATCTATTTTCACGGGAAAGGAGGGTGAGGTAAGACTCGTCGTATTAAATCCCGGACACTTTCATGCTTCCTTACTTCTGAAAAGCAATTTAGCCAGGGTAAATGACAGTGTGTTTGTGTATGCACCAGAAGGAACCGAATTAGAGCAGTATCTTGCAACTGTCGAAGGGTTTAATACGCGGACAGAAAATCCTACTTCATGGAAAGAAGAAGTATATGAAGCACCTGACTTTTTAGAAAAAATGTTAGCCGAAAAGCGAGGAAATGTAGTGGTACTGGCAGGGAACAACCGTGAGAAAACAAATTATATTTATCAAGCTGTCAGTGCCGGATATAATGTGCTGTCAGACAAGCCTATGGCAATTAATAAAGAAGATTTTCAACTCCTGGTGAAAGCTTACGAAAATGCCGAAAAGAATAACTTGCTTCTGTATGACATGATGACTGAACGTTTTGACGACCTGCATATTATCGAAAAAGAACTTATCAACAACAAAGGACTTTTTGGCGAATTGACTGCAGGAACAGAAGATGAACCGGCAGTCTATATGGAAAGCGTGCATCATTTTTACAAAGAAGTAGCCGGAAAACCGTTGATACGCCCGGCCTGGTACTACGACGTACAACAGCAGGGCGAGGGCATTGCCGATGTTACTACCCACTACATTGACCTGGTCAATTGGAAATGCTTTCCCGATCAGTCCATTAATTATCAGACGGATGTAAAAATAATAAACGCTTCTCATTGGGCTACGGAATTAAGTTTGGAAGACTTTTCAAAATCCACACATTCAGAAAGTTTCCCTTCGTACTTATTAAAGCATGTTGAAAACTCAAAGCTGAAAGTAAATGCCAACGGAACTATAAATTATCAGGTAAAAGGTAAAAATATCGCATTGAAAGTACTGTGGAACTATGTTGCTCCGCAAGGAGGAGGCGACACGTTCACTTCCAAGATAAGAGGCACTAAAGCAATCCTTTCAACCGTGCAGGACAAACAGCATGATTTCATCAAGCAGCTCTATGTGGAAAAAGCCGACGGTGTAAATAGCGATGAATTTAAATCGAATCTGGAAAGGACAATTGAAAATATCAAAGCAAAATATCCGTTTATATCTTTAAAAGAAACAGGCGGTAGATACCAAATAGTGATTCCGGTTGAAAACCGCTCCAATCACGAAGCACATTTCGGGCTTGTTGCTGAAAATTATTTTGATTTTTTGGTAAACAGAAATATGCCGGAATGGGAAAAAGCAAATACGCTGGCTAAGTATTTCATTACAACCACAGCCGTGGAAATGGCGAATAAATAAAATTCATCATTTACTACTCCGCAAAAATAAGTTTTCATGCTTGAAGCTACATCTCGATACATTGCTGAAGAAAAGGTGTTTCACGGGTTTATTCCCCGAATTATGGGAACTCGTTTTGACATCTTGCTTGCAGGAGTAAGTTCAGCATTGGGTGAAAGTTGTTGGGCGTTAACAGTAACGGAATTGCAAAGGCTGGATAAAATATTGAACCGCTTTGATGCAACGAGTGAAGTTTCTCGCCTGAACGGCAATGCATTCAAAAAACCTTTTGCAGTCAGTCGAGAATTTTGGGATATCTTGAATGACTGTAAAAAATATCATCAAATGACAAGTGGTATTTTTGATGTTACGCTCAAAGATTTTTCTTTGGTGAAATTTCATGAAGAAACTAAATCTGTTTCATTTTCAATATCAGATTTGTCACTTGATTTTGGCGGATATGCCAAAGGCTATGCCCTTGAAAAGATTAAAGGGATTCTTAAAAAGCAAAACATCGGACATGCGTTTATTAATTTTGGAAACAGTTCCATTATGGGAATTGGCAAACATCCTTACGGTAATGGATGGAAAGTAAATATTAATAATCCGTTTCATCCGGAAAAAGTTTTAGGAGAATTCACGTTAAAAAACGCTGTGCTAACTACATCCGGGAATACGCCGGATTATACGGAACACATCATCCATCCTTTTTCAGGAAAACGAAACAATGAAAAGAAATGTATCTGTGTGATAACGAATAATGCTTGTGACGGAGAAGTACTGAGTACGTCACTGATAGCATCGCATCAAGACAAACAAAAAATTATTACTAAATTTGAACCCGCAAAAATTATCGAATATAAGTTTGTAAATTAAATGTCGAACAAAAACAATAAAAACACCGTAGATTTAAGCCTGCGTCAATTTATTAAGGATTTAGGATGTGTAACCGGTGGCGCCGCTCTGCTTGGGACTATGCCCTGGCTACAGTCATTTACACCGGCTGCCGCAGAAGAAATAAAGAAAGAAAAAGCCCGTGTGGCACTTATAGGAACAGGTTCGCGCGGATTGTATCACATTCACAATTTATTCTTGATTCCGCATGCGGAGATTGTGGCTTTATGTGATGATTATGCTCCTAATTTAAAAGCTGCTGCCGAACTGGTCCCCAAAGCCAGAACCTACACCGACTACCGCAAGCTACTTGAAGCAAAAGATATTGACGGAGTAATCATTTCTTCTCCGCTCAATTGGCATGCACCTATGGTACTGGATTCATTGGCAGCCGGCAAGCATGTGTTTTGTGAAAAAGCTATGGCAGATTCTTTCCAGGCTTGTAAAGACATTTACGATGCTTATCAGGAAACCGACAAAGTACTATATTTCTGTATGCAACGTATGTTCGATGAAAAGTATATCAAAGGAATGCAGATGATTCATTCGGGGCTGATTGGCGAAGTGGTCGGGTGCAGGATGCATTGGTTTCGCAATCACAATTGGCGTCGCCCTGTACCTTCACCGGAATTAGAACGTAAAATCAACTGGCGACTATATTGGGAAAGTTCCCAAGGTTTGATGACCGAACTTGCATCACATCAACTTGAAGTTTGTAATTGGGCAACCGGACTGAATCCGCAATCCGTAATGGGAATGGGGGATATTGTTTACTGGAAAGACGGACGAGAAGTGTATGACAGCGTCAGCTTGGTTTACCGCTATTCGAATCATGTGAAAATAACTTATGAGTCATTGATTTCCAATAAATTCAATGGTATGGAAGACGAAATTCTCGGAAAAGAAGGAACCATGCATTTAGCATCCGGCGTATATTATATGGAAGATGAGAAGATTGGGAAAAGCGGCATAGAACAACTGCTCAATCAAATCGGGAACAAAGTTTTCACAGCCATTCCGGCAGCCGGTCCAAGTTGGCGACCTGAAACTAGAAAAGAATATCAAGCACATAATATTTTGAAAGGAAAATTTGATGTCAATGATGGATTTTCAATGATTGGTGTGGACAATGACGGTTCCGATGCCATTTTGGATGCCTTCTGTCAAGCTTGTATTACCGGCGAAAAAGGAAAAGACATTGTTGAAGAAGCCTATAGTGCTACTACACAGTGTTTGTTAGGCAATCAAGCCATGGCGGAACGACGCGAAATATTTTTCCCTGAAGAATATAAAATACCGTATATGAAGTTTTGAAGCCCAAAGAAGTTCCGAGTTTTGAGTTCCGAATTGTCTTTTAACGGAGGGTTTTGACGTGAACATGAGATGGAGAAGTAGGGAACTGAAAATTATAGCAACAAATCTATATAAGCCTTTGTGGAAAGGCGAAGTACATATACTTGTTTACTCGTTTTCTAAAAACTCGTTAACTATAATATAATGAAAGATATAATAATAACCGGAAAAAGGAGGAAAAAAGAGATACTTATTTTTGTCTCTTGTTTTGCCATAGCATTTCTAATCAATGTGCTGGCAATCATTGTTTATAAAACGCCCTGGTATGAAATATTTACACAAATGGGCTATGTGTTGGCAATAGCCCTAGTGCTGTTTCTGACTGTAACGCTTTTCAGAATTCTTGTATGGGGTGTTAAAAGGTTGTTAAAAAAAAGAAGTTGAAGAGTTTAAGAATTAAAATTGCATTTTTCAATACATGCCGCTATGTTTCCAACATAAAACTCATATTCCACTCCCATTGAAACGATTAAACTTATAAATTACACACTTTTGGAAAAACGCCTCTTTTCAAGGCAATTGCGTGTCAATTGATGTTGAAATTTATGGACGATTTTATTGAATAAATATTTGTTGCTTTTTTATATCTCCCTAATACAATCGCAGGATTGATGTTATTATCCGAAGCAAATATTTTTATTTTTTCCTGAATTGTATGTGGACTCATGGATGAAGCTGTTCTCATAAAAGAATCCCAACGGACATTGTCAATCAAATAATTACATGCTATTTCGTTTGCTTCCTCTTCTAAGTTATCTGTTCTGTCGGATTCAATATTGATAAGCCCGTCACAAGAATCTTTGTCAAGATGGTGAAATACGTGTGCCAGCTCATGCATTAGGTTAAAAGCCAACTTATCTACATCTTTGTATCGCAAAGTTAGCACCACTGTAGGATTATCTCCCCGCCAAAACGAAAATCCATCTACCGGAACCTTGTCAAATTTTTCTAGAATAATAAATTTAACTCCGTACCTGTTTAATGTGTTTTTTATCTTTCTCAGTGTATTTGAATTTTCTAAAAACACATTGTTTAATTCTTTTATTATCTCAGATTCACAGTCCTCATTAAATGAATTAGGAATGTCCTCTTGTTGGGACACCCAAAAGGCTAAATATTTCCATCCAAACAGATTTACTTCGTCTATTTGCAATTTTGTTGATTTTCGATATAATCCTTCAGTCAATAAAGATGATTGGCGAGAATAATTTTCAATAAGCTCTTCTATCTCTTCAAAGCAGAATATCTGTTTTAGTCTGGCTATATTTTCTGTCCTGTTACCTGTTAAAATTTTCCTTTTGGCAAGAATTTTAACGGGAATATATTTAGAAATAACATCCCATATTTCCATTTCTTTTTTTATTTGGATTGTCCTTTCTTTTTGATTAGCCACATCTATATCATACTGCGACTGGAGTCTCATCCAATACTCTGCAGAGATGTCAAGTGCTGCTTCAAGTAGTACTGCAGTTTCTGCGTTTATGGAGCGTTTCCCCTTGATAATATCATTGATTATCGGAGCCGGCACATCGATTGTTTTAGCAAGTTCCGATTGCGTCATTCTTCGCTCCTTCAGTTCATCCATCAGTAACACTCCCGGATGTGTTGCAACGAAAGGAACCATGGTTTTTTCTTTTTTACTCATAATAATAATTAGTTTTTCAGATTAATTAAATCACTAGGTAAGGTTCTTACTTTTCGTAATGTTTTGAAATTTTTTCAAAAACAATATTTGACACCACCAATGTGTCCTCATCTGGGTAGCTTATAAAGAAAAGTCTGTATTGTATGTTTATATATACAGCTTCTTGCCCTGCTAAATTACCTCCTTTCTTTTCGTAATGCAGGCTTTTTATTTTATATAGATCTTCAATTCTGGTTGCACTTTTAATAATATTCACCTTATGGACAAACTGCTTAATTACTCCAATGGGGAGTTTAGAGTAAAATTTGTTTTTCTTTGTTTTGCCGGTTTCAAATAGTTCTTGCAGTGCCGGGTCTTCGAATGCGATATTCATTGTATTATAAATTCACACCGCAAAAGTAAATATAATATTTGAATCTATAATAAATTTGATGCAATTTTATTATCAAATTTGATAACAATTAAACTTATATTGAAGAAACCACCTCGCTATTGTTATATGCCTCTGTTTCACTACCCGCTATTTTTTGTGGTGTCAATAATTATGAATAAATTTGCAACAAGTTAAAATAGAAATCACACACTTTTGGGGATAATACCACCATGCAAGTTATACCTCACCAATTATCAAACAAATTTTACAATATAATAGTATCATGACAAACAGACGACAATTTATCAAATCATTAGGCGGCATAGCCGCATTTACCATCGTCCCACGGAATGTGCTGGGACGAGGTTTTATTGCTCCGAGTGATGAACTTACCAAAGGGATCATCGGAGTGGGAAATATGGGTCGAGCACATATCAAATATGACGGTACCCGCTTAGTGGCCATGTGCGATGTGGATAAAAACCATCTTACCCAAGCAGCCGGAATGGTCAAAGACAAAATCAATCTTTATCATGATTTCCGCGACTTAATCCTTGATAAAAATGTGGATATCGTGCATATCGCCACGCCACCGCATTGGCACGGTATTATGTCCGTAGAGGCGGCAAAAGCCGGTAAAGATATATTCTGTGAAAAACCGATGACACGGACTATCGGTGAAGGCAAACGCGTGATGGAGGCTGTACAAACGCACGGCAACATTTTCCGCTTAAATACCTGGTTCCGTTTCAAAGATCCATTCTACGGATTAGGTACCCCCGTAAAACCACTCAAAAAATTAATTCAAAGCGGAATGCTCGGATGGCCTCTTAAAGTAACCATCAGCAAACACACAGGATTTGACTGGAAGTTTTTCTGGGTAGGAAAGAACACTTTAGAGCCTCAACCAATACCCAAAGAATTAGATTACGATTTGTGGTTGGGACCGGCACCTTATAAACCATACAATGCACACAGAGTACATGCAAATTTCCGCGGTTACTGGGATTATGATGCAGGTGGTTTGGGTGATATGGGACAGCATTATATTGACCCTGTTCAATATATCCTGGGAAAAGACAACACAAGTCCGGTAAAGGTAGAAGTGGATGCTCCGCAACAACATCCTGATGCAGTAGGTACCTGGCAATCAATTACCTATACATACGAAGATGGTTGTCAAATCGTGCTTTGGGGGGAAGACTACGGCGACCCAAATACCCCATACATCGCCGGGCCAAAAGGAAATGTGTATAAAAACTTTGTATGCGACATCCCGAATTGGGAAAGAAAATTAGCAGATTATCCCGAGCCGGCAGTACAAAACACAGATTTTATTGAATGCGTCCGCAATCGTCAAAAATTTGCACTCAACGAAGTAAACGGATACCATTCATGTACCATTGTCAATATGGGAGCGGTGGCATTACGCCTCAACAGAACACTCCATTTTGACCCGGTCAGACAAGAATTTATCAATGACGCGGAAGCTAATCGTTTATTAAACCCGACAATGAGAGCACCTTGGAGTATTTAATCTTTAGACAAAAGACTATTAGACAAAAGATTAAAGACAAAATATGAATAACCAAATAAACAATCACTAATCCCACTATCCCAAAGCCCCCTTGGGGGGTTGGGGGGATGGGGTTCAAATAATATCCACAATGAAACCAATCAATTTATACTTCCTTTTATTGCTGTTTTCAGCTTTAATATTGAGTCCGGTTCAAGCACAAGATGCCCCGGGACGTACTAAAACTACTATTGTGGCTGATGCCTTGGCTCAGCTGCCGGCAGATAAACCTGCTAACTACCAGAAAACAATGGCTTCACTTACCTCCGCAGGTGAAGAAGGACTGTTGTCGCTTATTCAAATGCTAAAAGTTCCTGATGAGCCAGGTAATGAGGTAATTGAATATGCCATTAGCGGATGGACTAATTTTGTGGCAAATGATGCCGTCAAAAGAAGTGTCGCTGCAAATACCTTTGCAAAAGCGCTCCAATTGCCCATTGATAAAGAAATAAAGGCTTTTGTTATCAGACAATTGGAGCTTATTGCCGATGAAGGACAGTTGAATGTGCTGACCCAATTTATCGAAGATGAAAATCTTTCCGCACCGGCAATACAAGCACTATCTGCTATCCGGTCAGAAAAGGCAAATGATGCTTTGCTCAGTGCATTGGTTAAAACAACCAATGAACAAGTAAAAATCAACTTGATTAGCAGCTTAGGCTACGCCGGATTTGAAAAAGCAGAGCCGGTACTGTTAGATTTGCTTCAAAACAATCCTTCGTCCCAAATGGAGAAAGTATTGTTGAATGCAATCGGCAAGGTAGGAGATTATGTTTCCATCCTGCCTTTGAAAGCAGCGGCGGAGAAAACAGGTTATTCATACACTAAAAATAGTGCGACAGCTTCTTATATACAATTGTTGAATAGAATTGCCCCGAAACATGCCAAAGCAGTAAATAAGGAGGCTTCCCAATTATTGTCAAAGGCAACAAAATTAGGTTTACAGGATGTGAAAATAGCCTCTATGGAGCTTTTGATGAATCCGGACAACACCAATAAGACAAAGTTGCTGAACACAGCATTGAAAGATGGCAATATAGATTTTTTAACCGGTACATTGAATTTGTATCCGGGTGTTGATAAAAAAAGTATTGCAGCAGTAACAAAAAAACTTAAAAGCAAATCAACGCCGGCCGAAGTGAAAACGCCTCTGGTGTATTGGCTGAGCAAAAATCAAGTTGAAACGGCAATTCCGCTTATTTCACAACAGTTACAAAGCCCAAATAAAATGCTGCAAACGGCGGCTGTTAAATCCTTGACAAAATTGGGTACAGATGCCGCAGTTGAAGTGTTAACGCAGCAGTTTATAACAGCAGATAAAGAAACAGCAACCCAAATATTTGATGAATTGCTGACGGTAGATAATAAAAACCTTTCTAATTATCTGGCATCGGTTTATCCCACAAGTACGAATGAAGGCAAACTTGCCATATTAAGCCTTTTAAGCAGCAGACAGTTGACCGAGCAATATCCGTTGGTATATAGTCAGTTTGCATCAACTGACAAAACCATCAAATTGCAAGCGGCAAAATCTTTAGCAGCAGTTTCAACACAAGATAATCTGCCCGCATTGTTTAATCTGCTCGAAACTTCTGAACAAGAGTATGTGCCTGCGCTACAAGCTGCAGTAAATAGTGCTGTTTCGTATCTAAAGCCGGAAGAGCAATCGAAAGTAATAACAGATAAAATAAACAGTACCGATAAAAAATATTTGTATTACAATGCTTTGGCAAAAATAGGCACACCGGCGGAGCTTGACAGAATAACGGGCGATTACAAAAAACTGTCAGGCAGAGATAAAGCGGCTGCATTTGATGCATTGACCAACTGGCAGGCATTTGATGCTGTATATGCTTTGCTCGATATCTTGCGGGGCGGTATAGATAAAGCTGATGCCGACAAAGCCGTCAACGCATTAATCCCGCTTATCACACAATCCGATAAAAATGGTGAAGTAAAAGCACTCTACCTACGCGAGTTGATGCAATTTGCCCAAAATAACTCACAGAAAAATGCGATTCTGAAAAACCTGGGAAATACAAACTCCTATAAAGCATTACTTTTTGTCGCTCCATTTATGGATAATAATGCTTTAAAAGAAATAGCTGCTCAAACGGCCATGAATTTAGCCTTAAACAACCCTGCGTTTTTGGATAAAAATACAGCGACGATGTTGGATAAAGTGAGCAAAACTCTTAACAATCCGGATGCAGGTTATCAACGAGAAGCCATCAGCAAATATTTAAATGAAAATAAAGTGCAGGAAGGTTTTGTATCTCTTTTCAACGGAAAAGATTTAACAGGTTGGAAAGGATTAGTGGGGGATCCCATTACACGTGCAAAAATGAAAGTCAAAGAATTGGAGAAAGCACAAAAAGAAGCCGATGCAAAAGCTAAAGAGAGTTGGGTTGTTGAAAATGGCGAACTTCTTTTTACAGGAAAGGGAGATAATCTTTGTACCGATAAAAAATACGAAGACTTTGAAATGCTGGTGGATTGGAAGCTCTATCCCGGTCCCGAACCTGATGCCGGAATTTATCTTCGGGGAACACCACAGGTGCAAATTTGGGATACGGCAAGGGTTAAAGTAGGTGCACAAGTCGGTTCAGGCGGATTGTATAACAATAAAGTTTATCCAAGCAAACCATTAAAAGTTGCTGATGAGAAAGTTGGCGAATGGAACACTTTCCGCATTAAAATGATCAGCGACCGTGTTACCGTTTGGCTGAACGGCGAATTGGTAGTTAATAATGTAATTATGGAAAACTACTGGGACAGGAATCAACCAATTCCTTCAATAGAACAAATTGAATTACAGGCTCATGGAAGTAAGGTAGCATACAGGGATATTCTTATTAGAGAAATTTCCCGTCCTGAACCTTTCAAGCTATCCGCACAGGAAGTAAAAGAAGGTTATAAGATTCTCTTTGACGGCACAAATATGTACGAATGGATCGGAAATACCAATGATTACATTATAGAAGACGGTGTGATGGCCGTTTACCCAAAAAGGGAACTCGGGAGCACCACTAAAAATCTTTACACAAAAAATGAATATGATAACTTTATCTTCCGCTTCGAATTTCAACTCACCCCCGGCGCAAACAACGGATTAGGCATTCGCACGCCGATGGAAGGAGACGCCGCATACGTGGGCATGGAACTGCAAATCCTGGACAACGAAGCACCCATATATGAAAAACTTGACATATATCAATACCACGGTTCGGTATATGGCATTATTCCGGCAAAAAGAGGATTCCTAAAACCGGTAGGAGAATGGAATTATCAGGAAGTAATCGCTGATGGCGACAATATTAAAATAACGCTCAATGGAGAAGTTATCCTTGATGGAAATATCCGTGAAGCAGCTAAAAACGGCACTATGGATAAGAAAGAACATCCCGGACTTTTCAATAAAAAAGGACATATCGGTTTCCTTGGGCATGATTCAGTTGTGAAGTTTAGAAATATCAGGATAAAGGAATTGTAGTAATCAATTAGATTTATTCCATACTTAAAAAAAGAAGCTGTCTCAAAATCACAATGAAACAGCTTCTTTTTTAATAGGTTAGTCACCACATCGAAAAATTCACTTGGAGCGAAAAACGGGACTCGAACCCGCGACCCTAACCTTGGCAAGGTTATGCTCTACCAACTGAGCTATTTTCGCATAATGTCAATTATTCGCATTGTAACTCAGTTGGTAGAGCATATTTCGTGTCTATTCTCTTGGCAACTGAGCTATTTTCGCATAATGTCAATTATT
>Ga0116172_10001532_pt1 | contig 21198 bp, 21 predicted proteins | sample AD_UKC083_MetaG_FD_89799 | JGI IMG/M metagenome (GOLD analysis project Ga0116172, IMG submission 89799) | Active sludge microbial communities of municipal wastewater-treating anaerobic digesters from USA - AD_UKC083_MetaG | ecosystem: Engineered > Bioreactor > Anaerobic > Digestate | place: USA... | reverse complement strand
GTTTCGGTAAAAAACCACTATTTTTGCAAACAATTGATGATTTCTTACTGATTTTAATTATAGCCCAATGAATATGCATACATTGAAAAAAGTCATAGCTAGTTTTACCTTCATTCTGTTTTGCACATCTTCATTTGCCTTCACCTTAGTACTGGATGCGGGTCATGGAGGTCAAGATGCTGGTGCTATCGGCTCCTTCTCAAAAGAAAAAAACATTAACTTAACGTACGTTTTAGCCTTGGGTGAAAAAATTGCTGCTAATCACAAAGATGTAAAAATCATTTATACCCGCACAACTGATGTGTTTATCCCTTTAAATGAACGTGCACAAATAGCGAACAAAGCCAATGCCGATTTATTTATGTCTATTCATACCAATTCTGCAAAAAATAAAACCGCGAATGGTACGGAAACATTTACACTTGGTCATGCCCGTAGCAAAGAAAACATGGAATTAGCTATGCTTGAAAACTCCGTTATTCTATTAGAGGAAGATTACCAAAAAACCTATCAAGGATTTGACCCAAATTCAACCGATTCGTATATTATGTTTCAGTTTATGCAAGACCAATATATGGAACAAAGCATCAAATTTGCAGACTTGATACAGCAAAATTTCTCAAAAAACACTCCGTTAACAGACAGAGGAGTACGTCAGGCAGGTTTCTTGGTACTTAGGGCTACTACGATGCCTTCCGTATTGGTAGAACTTGGTTTTATCTCGAATAGAGAAGAAGAAAAATACCTTAACAGAAAGGAAAATCAAGATAAAATGGTAGATGCTATATACGAAGCATTTGTTAATTATAAAAGAGTATTGGAGAAAAAAAATGGAGGTCAACCGATAGAACACGGTAAAAATACAACCATCCATACCACACCAACACCCCAACAAACTACCACCAGCACACCCACACAAAAACCGACCAACACCTCAACAGTTGTTCCCGAAAGTAATATTCTATTTAAAGTTCAGTTTTTAGTGTCGAAGAAAAAATACAAAGAGGGAAATGCAATTTTTAAAGGAGTAACAAATATTGATAGCTATGTGGAAAATGGTTTTTATAAATATACCACAGGATCAACATCGGATATAGATGCCATAAACCAACTTAAAAACGATGTAGCAAAAAAATTTCCTGATGCATTTGTAATCGCATATAAAAATGGAAAAAGATGTAACATCCACGATGCTATAAAAGAAGTATCTGATAAAAAATAATAAATATACTATGAAAAAATTCTTTACACGAGAAGCTAAAATTGGATTATTAGTAATTGTAGCACTAGGTCTGCTGTATTTTGGTATTAATTACCTAAAAGGAATAAATCTATTTAAACCAACAAAATATTTTTACGTTCAATACGACCGAATAGATGGCGTAGTAAAAACGAGTCCCGTTTTGATTAACGGATATAAAATTGGACATGTAAGCAATATTGATTTTGATTACACAAAAAATGCTCCAATTACCCTTGAAATATCTGTTGATAAACACCTAATAGTGCCCAAAGGTTCGTATGCTGAGCTCTATGAAACAGGTATGTTGGGCGATAAAGCTATACAACTCGTTTTGACAGACAATCCTGATATACACCAAATTGGCGACACCCTACCTGGTAAAACATCTGGAGGATTAATTGGTGAAATTGTTAATTCGTTATTACCTCCTATCCAAAAAGTCATCCCACAAGTTGATTCTACATTATTGGCTCTTCGCAAAGTAATTGAAAGTGGTGCAGTAGAAAATAGCATGAAAAATATTGAAACTACCACACAAGAACTTGCATCCATGTCGCAATCGCTCAAAAAGATAGTACATACGGATGTTCCCGTAATTATGAACGATGTGAGTACCGTTACACAAAATTTATCAAAAGTAACAACCGATTTGAGCAAGGTTGACTTAGAGAAAACACTTATTTCGCTTAATGAAACATTAGCTAATTTGCAATTAGCCTCGTCAAAATTTAATGAAAAGAGCAATACTGTAGGGCTTTTGCTGAACGACCCATCGTTGTATCTCAATTTGAATGCAACCATGGATAGTTCTAATAAATTGCTAATTGATTTAAAAGAAAATCCGAAACGCTATATTCATTTTTCTGTTTTTGGGGCAAAAAAAGAAAAAAAATAAGCTTTCAACAATCTTAACATTAAGTTAACATTCAGATGGAACTTCTTACTATAAAGGAGTTTCATCTTTTTGACTCATAAATTAACATATTTTTTAAAAGCCTAACTGTCAATAAATTGATAGTTTTTTAGATTATATATATCTGATTATCAATAAATTAAAACAAGTAACTGAAAGACAAATAGATACAAATATTTAAAAAAAACAAGTTTAAAATGATTTTTTTTTTTGAATAATTTTTATGAAATTTGCAACCCAACGATAAATCTTTTACATGAAAAAACGACTATGAATTCTCTTTACACTACTTTTTGGGACAAATGCTTAAACATTATTCGAGATAATGTGAACGAAACAAGCTTTAGTACATGGTTTGAGCCAATCATACCCATCAAATACGAAAATAACGTATTTACCATCCAAGTCCCAAGCCAGTTTTTTTACGAATACATAGAGGCACAGTATGCTGATTTATTAAAATCAACGCTAAACCGTGTCATTGCACCAAATACAAAACTGGTATACAGAGTAGTCGTAGACAACAACAATAAAAAAAATGGAACTACAGATGTACCTGGTGCCGAAAAGGCTCCTTTTCAAGGAAAAAAGAAAATTGGGGTTCCAGAATTTGATTCATATCTAAACTTTAATTACCATTTTGATAATTTTGTAGAAGGTGATTGCAACCGTTTGCCACGTACAGCAGGTATTAATATTGCAAGTCAACCAGGTAAAACTATTTTTAATCCGCTATTTATCTATGGCAAATCAGGTGTAGGCAAAACACACTTAGCCAATGCTATTGGATTAAAAACAAAAGAATTACACCCTCAAAAGAAAGTATTATACGTATCAGCTAATTTATTTCAATTACAATATACCGAAGCATCCAGAAACAATCAAATCAACGATTTCCTTAATTTCTATCAACTAATTGATGTGTTGATAATTGACGATATCCACGAATTAGGCGAAGGTAAAAAGGTAAGTACACAAAACACATTCTTTCATATATTCAACCACTTACACCAATCAGGCAAACAACTTATTATTACCTGTGACAAAAAGCCTGCCGAATTGGAAGGATTAGAAGACCGTTTGCTAACACGTTTCAAATGGGGATTATCAGCTGAAATAGAAAAACCTGATTTTGAAACTAGAAAGGCAATTTTGCTTAGCAAAACAGAAAGGGACGGATTAAAAATACCAGATAATGTACTTTCATTTATTGCCGAACATATTACAGACAGTATTCGTGATTTAGAGGGAGCTATTATTTCGCTTATTGCTCAATCAACCATGAATCAAAAAGTAATAAACTTAGATTTGGCAAAAAAAGTAGTGCGTAATCTAGTCAATGTTACAGAAAAAAAACACACTGTAAAAAATATTCGTGATTTGGTATGTGAGTATTTTAAAATACCTGTTGAGAGTCTGCAATCAAGCTCACGCAAACGTGAAGTGGTACAAGCACGACACATTGCTATGTATTTTTCTAAACAACTTACTCAAGAATCTCTCACCACAATTGGTAATTCAATTGGCAAACGCAATCATGCTACAGTTATTCATGCGTGCAAAACAGTAAAAGACCTCATGGACACAGACAAAACCTTTAGAGGAAATGTGTTAGAAATAGAAAAAAAATTGACTTTTTAAGCATCTCAGCAAAAAGCGACCAAAACGGTCGCTTTTTTTATTGACAATGTTTCTCAAAAAGAAAAAAAGCTGTATTTTTACGCCTATAATTATATATATGCAAAATTAAACTAGTATGCTATACAAATTTATTTTTATTTCAGACGAAGTGGATAATTTTATGCGTGAAATTACAATTGATTCGGCAGCCACTTTCTTAGATTTACACAAAGCTATTTTGGAATCAGTATCGTACACAGAAGAAGGGATGGCTTCTTTCTTTATTTGTAATGATTACTGGGAAAAAGAACAAGAAATTACGCTTATTGAAATGGATACCAGCTCTGAATATGATAATTATGTGATGGAACAAACAGGTTTGGAAGAATTTATTTCAGAAGAAAAACAAAAAATTTTGTATGTGTTTGATTATTTTACAGACAGAGCTTTTTTTATTGAACTAAAAGAAATAATTCCTACCAAAAGACAAGAAAAGGCACTATGTACAAAAAAAATGGGAGAAGCTCCATCGCAGTTTGTAGCTGACATATTTGAAGAAGACAAAGTAACAAAACCAGCAAAAGTCGTTACTCCCCTTGACGAAAATTTCTATGGTGATGAAGATTTTGATATGGATGAACTTGATGAAGAAAGTTTCAGCGATGTTGATTTTTCAGAAGAAAGTGACCCTCTAAAATGAAACACTTAGTTGTACTTTTGGGTCCTACAGGTGTTGGAAAGACACATGCCAGTATCCAATTGGCACAAACATACAATGCCCCTATTCTGTCAGCAGATTCGCGTCAATTATTTAAAGGCATAGAAATTGGGACAGCGGCTGCCACCAAAGAAGAAAAAGACTTGGTACCGCATTATTTTGTAGGAACCAAAGAATTAGACGAAACATATAGTGCTGGAGCATACGAGGAAGATGTACTCGCTTTATTGCCAACATTATTTCAAACGCATGATATTGTGTTACTTGTGGGTGGATCTATGATGTATATTGATGCAATATGTAAGGGCATGGATGATATACCCGAAGTGGATCAATCAATCCGTCAAAATGTACACAAATTATACCAAGGAAATGGGTTGGAAAGTGTACGGGAATTATTATTAAAACTGGATCCAGCATATTATTCAACAGTAGATTTGAAAAATACACAACGTGTAATGCACGCTGTAGAAGTTAGCTTAATGATAGGCAAACCCTACTCGTCTCTACTAACAAAAAAGACTGCAAACAGAAACTTCACTATTACTAAAATTGGATTTAACTTGCCCAGAGAAGAGTTGTATCAACGAATCAATATGCGAGTAGAACAAATGTTTGAAAAAGGATTGGTAGAAGAAGCACAAAACCTATATACCAAAAAAGAGTTAAACTCTTTGAATACAGTTGGTTACAAAGAAATATTTGATTATATTGATGGTATATACCCAAGTATTGAGATAGCAAAAGAAAAAATAAAACAACACTCAAGAAACTATGCTAAAAGACAATTAACCTGGTTTCGGAAAGATAAAAGCATTGTATGGTTTCATCCAGATGATGTAGATGGTTGTATCAAACATATCAATGCATGCCTTTGAAAGCTCTTATAATCAGTTTATTATTCCTTTGTTCATATGCTACAGCTCAAACAAGCTTACTGCATCGTATAGGTATTGGACATAACCCTGTAAAAAGAACATATGCAGAAATTAGCACAGTAGGAAGCTATACAAGTACCTGTTGGGAATTGGAAGCGGGACTCAATTGGCAAGGAAATACATATTATGGTTCTTCCATACAAGCCTTTACATTGGGAGCATTGTATAATTTACCTTTCTCACAACCTATTTCAGTAGGTATACATTACATGTATCATCCCCATAATCAACTTCTATTAAGTGAGCAAAACCTTGCTTTGATGGCAACATATATGCCTCAGCATCTTGATGTGTACATTGGCTCTTATATTCGACATTTCACATCAAAACAGTTTAGTATCAGTCAGTTAGTGAATTAGGATATTTACTTTACCAATTGAATGTATACGTATTTCCAAAAAATTATATATACAATGCTATGATTGGGGTACGTAGTTATGATACTTTTGAGATAGAGCAAGCTGGCAATCCAATGTATGTACTACAGCTTAGTTATCGCCCCAGTACTATTCATTACTTCTTAGAAGGTTGCGTTAAACCAGCAGGTTTTTATAATATTCATGTAAATCCATTTCACACACAACTAAGAGGAGGTATACTATGGACTTTATAAAAAAACGAACCCTACAAAGTTGCATCGTTATCTTGCTTATAGTAACTCAATCGTGTAATAAGCTACCCGAATTTGACCCTTTAAATTTTGTAAGGACAAATTATGAAGTTGATAAACGATTTGACGACTCACAAACTCTCAACGACCAATCGCCACTTCCAGACATTCAGGTTATGAGCGAAACATATCGTGTAGTTGGAGCATCCGATTTACATATTACAGGCAATTCAGAGCAAGTAGAAAGGTTCTTTTCCTACACCGAAGAAGAAGATCCTTCGCTAGTATTAATCGTTGGAGATATTTCCAATGGATTATCGCATCAAATGACATCTGCTAACAATCAATTTAAGGCGTGGAATCAACTACCCTCTTATTTTGTGGCAGGCAACCATGATTTATTTTTTAGTTGGAGCCAATATGTACAACTTTTTGGAAGCAGTACGTACACCTTTACGGTTCATACCCCTACAGCCACTGATTTGTATATCGGCTTGGAAAGTGGCAGTGGTACTTTAGGAAAAAAACAAACAGCCTGGCTTGTCGAACAACTGCAAAAACGTTATGAATATCGTCATTGTATTGTGTTTACACACACCAACTTTTTTGCACGACAGTTTGACACAAACGGCATATACACCAAAGAAGAACGAATGGCTTTGCTCTCATTATTTGCTCAATACGAAGTATCAATGGTTATAAGCGGTCATTCACATAAAGAAAACCGTACAACATTTGGCAATGTGCACTATATTACTATGCCTCCATTGGTAGATGGTGGATATATGGTGTTTGAAGTTGAAGAGTCAATAACAACTCGCACCATGCAACTTTAGACCATATTGATACGTGTATTCATTTTATACATTCAAAAAAATGAAGCATAATCAGGATTAATTATGGCAAAAGTAAAGAACTATCACCATAACTAAGAAAACGAAAATCATTATTCAGTGCATATTCATACATTTTTTTCCAATCCTCACCCACAAAAGCGGCAATAAGCAACAATAGAGTACTTTTGGGCTGATGAAAATTAGTGATTAATCCAGTAACTATTTTGCGTTGGTAAGAAGGTAAAATAATAATATTCGTTGAAAAACGAATTTCTGTTAATCCATTATTATTCAGATACTGTATTACTGCTTGTAAAGCCTCAAAAGGAGATAGTAACTGATGATCAGAATAAGGTTCCCATTGAGAAACAGATAGATGATACTGTTGTTTTGATACTTGCACACCTATATGATACAATGACTCCAACGAACGGACACTAGTTGTACCAACAGCAATAATATTACCAATAGATGCTTGGAGGTGTTTGATAGTTTGTTTGCTAATAACCACCATTTCAGTATGCATGGTATGTTCTCCAATAGTAGCCGACTTGACTGGTAAAAAAGTGCCAGCACCTACATGCAACGTAATTTCTGTAGTACAGATACCTGTTTGATGCAAGCGTGCTAGTACCTCATCTGTAAAATGCAAACCAGCCGTAGGTGCAGCCACAGAACCTTGCTCTTTGGAATATACCGTTTGATACGTTATTTCATCATTTTCTTCCGATTCACGATGCAAATAAGGAGGTATAGGCAATTTCCCTATGGCTTCGAGTATATCACCAAATGTTACACCAACATTATTCCACGAAAAATGTATATGTATTTGCGAATCAATCATATCACGTTCGGCAACTAGCTCTATGGAAACACCTTTCACATCACATACCAAGGTTAAAGCTCCTTGTTTCCACTTTTTTAGGTTTCCTACCATACATTTCCATGTACAACGTTTTGTTGATTGAAAAACCATTTGATAATCAGAAGGTTGTATAGGTTCCAAACAGAAAATCTCAATGATAGCTCCCGTATCTTTCTGAAAAAATAAACGAGCATGAATTACCTTTGTATTATTATATACCAACAAACTACGTGGAGGTAAATGTGTAGAGATAGAAGAAAATACTGTTTGATCAATTTTTCCCTGTTTGTATACTAATAATTTAGAAGAATCTCGTTGGCTTAACGGATATTTAGCTATACGTATATCAGGTAAATCGTAATCATATTGGGAAATTTGGATATCTTTTACAACGTCATTCATGGATAAAATTTTGGTACAAAAATACAAAAATAGCTAGATATATAGGAATAATAACGCATTTTGAAAAATTAAAAACAAGTCATTTATAAAATTTACCTATCTTTACGTACTTAAAATTTTGTTCAACATGACACGTATTGGTTTACTATCGGACACGCATAGTTATTGGGACGATGCATACCTAAGACACTTCAAAGATTGTGATGAAATATGGCATGCGGGAGATATTGGTAGTATAAGCATTATTGAACAACTAGCATCAACGGGAAAGAAAATAAGAGCCGTTTATGGAAATATCGACGGACAGGATGTACGTGGACAATTTCCATTGCACAACCGTTTTACTGTCGAAGAAGTAACTGTATGGATGACGCATATTGGCGGATATCCTGCAAAATACAACCCGAACATTATAGCTGAACTTACCAAAAAACCTCCTATGCTATTTGTATGTGGACATTCGCACATAGCGAAAGTAATGTATGATAAATCTTTGCAGATGCTACACATTAATCCAGGTGCTGCAGGTAAACAAGGGTTTCATGCAGTACGTACCCTTATGCGGTTTGTTGTAGATAAAGAAGTGATGAAAGATTTAGAAGTAATTGAATTATCGCAATAAATTGATATCCCCGGTCTTTTTATATTCAATCAGATTGCCTTTTTCATCCCTATCTACTCCAGTTGCTTCGATATGATAGAAATAAGCCCCTTCAGGAGCTTTCAATCCATTTATAGTACCGTCCCAGCCTTTAGTAGGATCTGTCCAAGAAAAAACTAAACGTCCCCAACTATCGTATACTTTGCCACTAAACTTTATCAATGATTTGTAAGCTACTCTAAATTCATCATTTCGTCCATCTCCATTAGGCGTAAACACATTGGGTATTTCTAAAAAAGAATCCACAATATCTATCACATAACTCGTATCAGCTTTACATGTAGCATCTGCATTGTATACATTTAACCGTACATAATACGGTATTTGTTGGGTAAACGAATACCGAAAATCTTTATCAATATACTGTAATTCGCAGGTAGAAAAATCTACCTCACGCGAGAGGCACCAATCAAAATAACGTGCAGCAGGCACATTTGCATAGCTTAGTACTTCCACTTCCAAAGGAGCAGACCCACGCAAAGTTTGCGATGAAGACAAGTCCCTTTCTTTTTCATTTAATCCATCACGCGTTTGGATACTTGCAGTTGGGTTAATTTGTACTGCAAATGCCTCTACCTGAGCAGATGAAATTTCTTTGGTACGATTAAATGCACGTGCAAATTGATCACCAGACAATGTATAAAGCGTATTCATAAGAGGAGACGTAAGTTGAACGTACGAAGTTTGTTCAATTTTTCTTACGACTGACTCTACCTCATAAGTAGTTTGGGAAAAATAAGCAGAATCGTATGCTAGTTCAAATGTTCTTACTACTTCGTATGGCATAGTTTGTTGATTGTACCCTTGATACTTCATAGAATTTGCCGTGATAAACAACTGTGCCTGAATAAATTGACACCTATCCTCTGTATTAGTATCTATCTGTATATCATCCAATTGAACTTCAAAATCGGGATAATGAAATACCCAAACATACTGTAATTCGCCCTGAATGTCAAGTTCGTAGCCAAGAGATGAGTTATTTTGTAACGGAATGGAAGTTTTATTTACTTGTATTTCGGATTTAATAATAGTTTTATTTCCTGATTCATCGTAATAACTCCATGTAACATCTTTGTTCTCAGGCAATGTATAGGATAATACACCATCAGTAAATGCATCTACAACAAATACAGCTGCAATATCAGATTGAGGATACTCCACTACATCAACACCAGTAACACTAAATTGGGCTGAAACAACAAAATACGAAAGCAAACCAACAATAAGTACAATAAACCTCTTTTTCATTTTATAATTGCTTAGTTATGTTTGAAAAAAGCGAGCATTTACTCTTTATTTGTAAAAAGTCAAAATAATATGTCGTTATTATTTTGTTAAACTGATTTTTTAAAAAATATTGTGTAAAGATAGTATTTTTTATGCTACTAACAAGTGTTTTCTTCCCCTAAAAGACAGTACAATTTGTAGTTTTTATGTATCTTTGCCTCATTGTAACAATTTTATATGAAAAAATAATAGTCGTTATGCGAAAACTCATTGTGTTTCTGTTTGCTAGTTTTATCACTTTTTTTGTCGTTGCCTCTAATCCAAATGTTTCTAAACAAGTAACGGTAAATGGCATACAATACTACCAATATACCGTACAAAAAAGCGAGGGATTTTATGCCATATCCACAAAATTTGGGGTTACACAAGATGACATTATTCTAGCAAATCCATCTACAAAAGAGGGACTACGTGTAGGACAGGAAATTCTCATACCTATAAAAACGGAAGCAAAAAAAGAAAATTATCTATTACACACCGTGGAAAAAGGGGAAACCGTTTTTTCAATATCACAAAAATACAAAATAAGCAAAGAAGAAATTTACAGTTTAAATCCAGAAACCAGAGAAGTACTTAAAATTGGTTCTACGATAAAAATTAAGTCTAATGCTACTACAGAAAACAAGCCTACTAACCCTTCTCCTACGAGTATCCCACAAAAAACCTCCGTTACGGATAAACCGATACAACAAATATCTGACAATAACAAAGAAAACACCTATATTGAACATAAGGTTCGTCGTAGAGAAACGTTATACAGTATTTCTGAGCTCTACGATGTAGAAATAGACGCCATTATTAAAGAAAATCCAAGCGTTGTTAATGGGTTAATTGTTCGTTCCATTCTTCGTATCCCAATGGGTAAAAAAGTACAACAAGTAGAGGCTATTACAGAAAAAGCTTTTGAAGAAAAACCGATAGCACCCATACCTCAAACAAGTGTAGTAGCAAACAAACGAGACAAAAAAACACACATCAAGATTGCTGTATTGATGCCATTTGAACTAGAAGCCACAGTAAGAGATGCAGGCATGGATCGTTTTGTTGAATTTTATCAAGGCATACTAATTGCCACAGACTCGCTCGCACAGCATGGTATCACCATAGAGGTTGAGGCACATGATATAGGTAAAACACAAAATCAACTAACTAAAACCCTTGGTATACCCTCGTTGAAAGAGGTAGATATAATTTTTGGTCCAGCTTATAGCAGTCAAATACCTGCTTTAGCCAATTTTGCCAAATTACATAAGATAAAATTAGTGGTACCTTTTTCACCAACTGTACCAGAAATTGAGTCTAACGAATACCTTTATCAAGTAATAACTCCGCAAAGTGACTTACACACAAGCATTGCAAAAGAATTTAGCAAAGTATTTAGCAATAAGCTAGTTTATTTTTTGCAGCCTCGTAAAGATAATTTGCAGGATAAAAAAGAGTTTGTTAATCAACTGAAAGTTGCTTTTAATCAAAATAAAGTAAGCTATCGTACTGGTTTTTTGGGAGATTTCTCAGCTAGCAGATTAGACTCAATAGCTAATAGTACAAATAAAGAACTTGTACTTATTGTGCCCAGTACCAATTTAGTCGTAGTAACACAGTTGAGTAACATGATACAATCTGTACAATCCTCTTCTATTCGTATATTTAGTTTTTCTGAGTGGCATCAACTACAAATTCAAGATTTATATCAATTACCACACTATACGTATACGAATTATTATATTGATTTTAAAGATAGTAATATCCATGCTTTTTTCACTAAACTGCGAAATACATACGGAATTGCTGGAACACAAAGCGTCCCTAACTACGCACTGTTAGGATATGATTTGGCAAATTATTTTATAGGACTTTTATCTAATTATGGTAGTAACTTTGAATCAAAATTACAAGAAAAAAACAATGGGTTATTGCAAATGAATCTGCAATTTGAAAAAGTATCTGTGAATGGTGGATACCAAAATAAAGGTATATTTTTGCAAAGTTATGACCAACAAGGCATTACCACTTTAAAATAGCAAAAATGAATACTTTTTTTAAATCAATACTGATTGCGACTGTTGTTTTTTTTAATACAAATAAAATCTATTCGCAATTTCAAAAAGAGATATCCGTTGGTATTATTCAAGGAACTGTATATCCTACTGTTAATTTTGACCCTATTGTTACACAAGAACCTATTCTAAGGTATCATGGTGGGCTAGCTATTCGGTATATTGCTGAACCTAATGTTGGGATACAAGCGGAACTTACCTATAGCCAACGAGGATGGAATGAGCAATCCTCGTCTACTGGAAGTTTCCTAAAAGAAGTAGATTACATCGAATTACCTTTGTTAACACATATTTATGTAGATAAAAAGTCTTTTCGTTTTTTTATGCAATTAGGACCAAAAATTCGCTATGCTATACAAGAAAAAGATAAAAATACGTATCTCAATTTATCTTCTTATCAACACATAAATCCTATTGATAATTATTTTGATTACAGTTTATTAGGTGGTTTAGGAATAGAAATACGTACTCATAAATTAGGATTCGTCCAAATAGAAACACGATACGATTTTGGTATTGGAGATATGTATAGTAATCGTAAATCAGATTACTTTGCTCGCTCTAGCAACCAAGCAATACTCGCAAGTATTAATTATTTTTTTCCCTCATTTTACGTAAAATAAAACAACAACAATCATGGAATCAATGTACCAATTACTTCAACACAGACGCAGTAGCAGGAAATACCAACCTACATCCGTTTCGGCACAAGATATTGACACCTTATTGCACGCTGCTTTGATGTCTCCATCATCCAAACGTATTAATCCATGGGAATTTATTGTTGTAACAGACAAAGAATTATTAGAAAAATTAAGTCATAGCAAAGAACATTCAAGTTCTTTTATTGCCGAGGCTCCGTTAGCTATAGTTATAATGGCAAATATAGAAAAAAGCGATGTATGGGTGGAAGACTGTTCGATTGCTGCTATCTTAATACAATTGGTTGCAGAAGATTTAGGATTGGGCTCTTGCTGGGTACAAATACGTAATCGTTTTACAAAAAACCATAAAATAAGCTCTAATGACTATGTAAAAGAAGTATTACACATTCCAGATACGTATGCAGTAGAAGCTATTATTAGTATTGGTTACAAAGTAGACGAACGTAAACCATTTGATGAAGAAAAATTGCAAACAGAAAAAATTCATTATCAACATTTTACTCACTAATATATGATAGATGTTGTACTAATAGGTGCAGGCAATGTAGCAACTCATTTGGCAATAGGACTGCATAAAAGAGGTATACATATCCGCCAGATTTTTAGTCGCACTACGACCTCTGCTCAGTTACTAGCAGAACAGGTTGGAGCTACATTTACTTCTTCTAAATCAGCTATTTATACAGATGCTTCGTTGTATATTTGCAGTGTAAAAGACAGCGAAATTAGTACGGTCTTAACAAATATCGATTTTCATAACAAATTACTTATTCATACTGCTGGTAGTGTAGCATTAGATATATTAGCCCCTTTTTCTGCTAATTATGGTGTACTGTATCCGTTACAAACGTTTTCAAAATCAAAGCCAATTAATTGGGAACAATGTAGCCTATTCATTGAAGCTAATAACGAAAAAAATGCAGAATTCATTTTACAAATTGCTTCACTATTAAGCACAAAAGTACAAATTATTGATTCAGAAAAACGCAAAAACTTACATATTGCGGCTGTATTCGCTTGTAATTTTACAAATCATTTATATACGCTAGCTAGTGAATTAATGTTGGGAAGTGGAGCAAACTTTAACGATTTACTACCTTTAATTGAGGAAACAACAAACAAATTATGTACACTATCTCCTTACGAGGCACAAACGGGTCCAGCAGTACGACAAGACACAAATATCGTAGCAGAACATATTGCACAACTAGCAAAAACCGACATCAATAAAGCAACGATTTACGCCTTATTAAGTAGAAATATAATGCAAACCCATAAAATGAAAAACAAAGAATGAATAAAAATTTTAAGGAATACTTACCCCATATTAAAGCATTTGCTTTTGATGTAGATGGTGTTTTGTCAGCCAATTGCATCCCCCTGTATCCCAATGGGGAACCTATGCGTATGGCAAATATAAAAGATGGCTATGTATTACAATTGGCTATAAAATTAGGATATCCTATTGCCATCATTACTGGAGGAAAAACTGCTGCTGTACGTACTCGATTCGAGGGATTAGGCATACAAGATATATATTTAGGGTCATCCATAAAGACGATAGATTTTGAACATTTTATTGCCAAACACGGATTACATCCTACAGACGTGCTTTACATGGGAGATGATATACCCGATTTGCCTGTAATGAAACTCGTAGGTGTGCCCACCTGCCCTAGCGACGCGGCTGCAGAAATTAAAGCAATATCCTGCTACGTATCAAACTACCGTGGAGGCGAAGGTTGTGTACGCGATGTGATAGAACAAGTATTAAAAGCACAAAACAAATGGTTGACCGATGAACATGCATTCGGTTGGTAAAAAACAAATAATAATAACACACTATGAAAAAATTTATTCAATTAATTCGCTTACAAAACATTATTAGTTTACTTATATTTCAGGCTCTTATGTATTATGGCGTTGTTGTTGCCATTTTAACTAAATATGGTCTATCCTTTTCGTATATAAGCCTTGAAATAATTTTACTGTTTATTGCGTCAGCTTTTATTGCAGCTGCGGGATATGTTGTCAATGACTATTTTGACACAAAAATTGACACTATTAATAAACCAGATAAAGTAATCATTGGCAAAACACTATCGCGTCAGCAAGCAGCATGGATTTTTCAATCCCTTTTTGGTATTGGAATTTTGGCAGGTATCGTATTGGCATTTCTGTTGAAAGATGTAAGCGTAGGTTTTATTTTTATTGTCATACCAGGACTTCTTTGGTTCTATTCAGCTTCGTACAAAAGACAATTTTTACTAGGTAACCTTATCATTGGATTGTGTGCAGCCGTATCACTTTTTTTAGTAGCTTACATACAATCTTTGTTATTAGTAAAACAATATGGTGAACTGATTCATTACACACAGATTATTCCTGAAATATTGCAATGGGTAGGCGGTTTTAGTTTGTTTGCATTTTTACTTACTGTACTACGCGAAATAGTAAAAGATATGGAAGATGTAGAGGGAGATAGAGAAATGGAATGTCGCACAGTACCTATTGTGTGGGGCATTGCCAAAACAAAGATAGTGGCATATGTATTAGGAGCAGTAACTATTGCTCTCCTTGCCTATTTTTCTTTTTTCAAAATACAGTTTGCCAATGATAATGTAACAGAACGGTATTTTCTTTTTGGAGTACTAATGCCTTTTTTTGTATTTTTTTATCTTTTATTTAAGGCAAAGGGAAAATCAGACTATCACCAAATCAGTACATTTGTAAAATTTATGATGTTTTTAGGTGTTTTATATAGCTTGTTTTTACCTTATTTAATGACTATCAACGCATAATATCATAGATTATATGTTATTAAAAGATGTGTTACACAAATATTCTGTCGTATTGGTTTCCAACTCGCCACGACGGAGAGAACTGCTTAAAGGATTAGAAATCAATTTTACAAGCACTTCTGTAAATACAGACGAAAGCTATCCGATAGAGCTAACTGGAAGTGCCATTCCCATACATATTGCTAGAGAGAAAGCCAAGGCATACAGTCGTCAATTGCAATCGAACACACTAGCCATTACAGCCGACACGGTGGTACTAGTAGATGGAGAAGTACTAGGAAAGCCTCGTTATGCCGAAGAAGCAGCTGCGATGCTACGCAAATTATCTGGTAAAACACACGAAGTGATGACAGGTGTTTGTTTATTTACCCAACAAAAAATGCATACATTTGCTGGAACTTCGCATGTTACTTTTAGAGCATTGAGCGAAGAAGAAATTATTCACTATGTTAAGCTATACACTCCTATGGATAAGGCAGGGAGCTATGGAGTGCAAGAGTGGATTGGATATATTGGCATCGAACACATTAGTGGTTCATATTACAATGTAATGGGTTTGCCCACAGCTCTTTTATATAATGAATTATTCGCATTTGTTAGGTCTTAGGCAGGTTATTTATTATCTATGATATGCCAACAACAGCCCCATATTCTATCATATTATTTGACGGCATGTGTTATGCCTGTTCGTTTGTTGTGCGTCTAATTTTGTTGCTTGATAGAAAAAAACACTTTCGTTTTGCTCCCTTACAATCTGAAATTGGGGAAAAATTATCTTCCTCCTACACTATCACTATGCCTACTGCAACTATTCTTTTCATCTCACAAGGGAATTGTTATACAAAATCTACAGCTATTCTTGAGATATTTAAAATTTTGGGAGGAATATGGCTTTTACTGTTAATCTTTCGTTATATCCCCTTACGTGTTAGAGATAAACTATACGATTGGATAGCTAAAAACCGCTACAAACTATTTGGAAAACGTACAACTTGTAGCATCCCTCCACCTCGTTATCAGGATAGATTCTTGAAATAAATTTTTATTTAAAATCCCTATTTTTTTTACAAAAAAAAGAGTGCAATACACCAATAATCATATACCTTTGTTGATAATTTATTCAACAATAAAGAAATCTTTATCCATATGATTATCAACATCTTAATTCTAGCATTCGGATTACTAATTCTTGTAAAAGGAGCAGACTGGTTAGTGGATGGTGCATCTGCTTTGGCAAAAAAACACCATATTTCAGATTTAGCTATAGGTCTCACTATTGTGGCTTTTGGAACCTCTGCACCCGAGTTAGTTGTAAACGTGTTTGCCGCAGCAGATAACTTTCCTGCAATTGTATTTGGCAATATAATTGGTAGCAACTTATTTAATTTGTTTGCTATACTCGGTATTACTGGACTCATTATGCCCATTGCTGTTCAATCTAGTACAGTGTGGAAAGAAATTCCTATTTCATTTTTAGCTATTGTGGTATTGTTTATTTTAGGAAATGATTTTTATTTCCAACATACTGGTACTGTTTCTCGCTTAGATGGTATCCTATTGCTTTTATTTTTTGCTGGTTTTTTGTGGTATGTGTACAAGCAATTGAAAACAGATCCTAATGCAATGGAAACCTCTCAAGTAGTATTACCACCATGGAAAATTTACACCTTTATTGCTGTTGGATTAGGAGCTTTGGTATTGGGTGGAAAATTAGTAGTAAATAGTGCCGTAAACATTGCCAACGTACTAGGAATAAGTCAAGAAGTTATAGGATTAACTATCGTAGCAGCAGGCACATCGTTGCCCGAATTAGCGACTTCTGTAGTAGCTGCACTAAAAAAGAACAATGATATTGCCGTGGGAAACATTATTGGGTCGAATATTTTTAATATTTTTCTCATTATTGGTGTTAGTGCAATTATACGACCACTAAATTATATACCGACTTTTAACATTGACCTATACATTTTAGCCATAGGTACTTTACTCTTGTTTATTGCCATGTTTATTGGTAAAAAGAAAAAACTTGACCGTTGGGAGGCGGCTTTTCTTCTTTCTGCCTATATTGGATATGTTGTGTATTTAATTGCAAAAATTTAAACCTAAGATTATTCTTTAGTGCGAATTTAAATAGTAAACAAAACCATTTTTTACTACCTTTGTGCCCTTAAACATGCACGTAAAATGATTTTAGCCGAAGGACTAACCGTAGAATTTGGGGGCACTTCCCTATTTGATAATATTTCGTTTGTAGTAAACCAAAAAGACCGCATTGCCCTAATGGGTAAAAATGGTGCTGGTAAATCTACCTTACTCAAAATTTTAGCAGGTGTTCGCGAACCATCACGTGGGAAAGTAACCACTCCTAAAGATTACGAAATAGCCTATTTACCTCAACACTTAATGACAGAAGACTCTCGAACAGTATTTGAAGAAGCGTCTCAAGCCTTTTCTTCTGTATTTGAGATGGAGAAAAAAATTAATGACCTCAACGAACAACTTGCCATACGTACCGATTACGAAAGCGATAGTTATATGGCGTTAATTGAAGAAGTTTCGGCGTTGAGTGAAAAATTTTATAGCATCGAAGAAATCAACTATGATGGTGAAATTGAAAAGATTTTGCTTGGATTAGGGTTTTCTCGTACTGATTTTAACAGAAAAACCAGTGAATTTAGCGGTGGCTGGCGTATGCGTATCGAACTAGCGAAGTTATTATTACGCAATCCACAAGCTATCTTGCTCGACGAACCTACCAACCACCTCGACATTGAATCCATTCAATGGTTGGAAAACTTTTTGATACAAAGTGATAAAGCGGTTATTGTCATTTCGCATGATAGGGCTTTTGTTGATACGATTACCAATCGTACAATTGAGGTAACGATGGGACAAATATATGATTACAAAGCTACCTACTCTCACTACCTTGAACTACGTAAAGAACGCCGTCAGCAACAGCAAAAACAGTATGAGGACCAACAAAAAATGATTGCTGAAACCACCGAGTTTATCGAACGGTTTAAAGGCACCTATTCCAAAACCCTGCAAGTGCAATCGCGTGTAAAAATGCTCGAAAAATTGCAAATTGTAGAAGTTGATGAAGAAGATACATCTGCTTTGCGACTCAAATTTCCTCCCTCGCCACGTTCGGGTAATTACCCCGTAATAGCCGAAAATGTAAGCAAACAGTATGATGATAAGCTGATATTTAAGGATGTAAATGTAATGATACACCGAGGCGAAAAAATTGCTTTTGTAGGCAAAAATGGCGAAGGTAAATCAACCTTGGTAAAATGTATTATGGGCGAAATTCCTTTTGGCGGTACACTCACCCTCGGACACAATGTAAAAATTGGGTATTTTGCTCAAAATCAAGCCTCTATGTTAGACGAAAATCTTACCGTTTTTCAAACCATTGATGATATTGCTGTGGGCGATATACGTACAAAGATTCGCGATATACTGGGAGCTTTCATGTTTGGTAGAGAGGATATTGACAAAAAAGTTAAAGTACTTTCGGGTGGCGAACGGACACGATTAGCCATGATAAAACTGTTGCTCGAACCTGTAAACTTGCTGATATTAGATGAGCCTACCAACCATCTTGACTTGAAGACAAAAGATATATTGAAACAAGCCCTCATCGACTTTGATGGCACGTTAATAACGGTTTCGCACGACCGTGATTTTTTAGATGGTCTGGCTACGAAAGTATATGAATTTGGTAATCAAAAAGTTATAGAACACCACGAAGGTATTTACGAATTTCTTGAAAAGAAAAAACTAACTAACTTAAAAGAGTTGGAGCGTAATAAAAAATAGCTACTAGTAGCCAAGTTCTATTGCTATGGCATAACTCAACTTTATATATTTACAGCTCTTTGTTTGGACTGCCTATATGTTTACACTCCCGATTTAGAAGTGTATATCGTTTACTTTTAGGGCAATATTTCCACCTACATTCGCATGCAAACGTATAGCTCCAGGCACTAAATCGATTCTTTGCACGGATATTGTGTGTAACTTGCCAGTAAGGTCTACACCATCATACACCTTGTAGTTTGTGAGCATCTTGTTCGCCTCTGTCTTCATTGTTGTAAGTTCGTCCTGCACAGGATATGTCAAATAAGGCGTTATTTTTTTTATAATGAATCCATTTAACAACCAATTTGCTGATTTTACAAGAGCATTTTTAGTTTTAATATCAAACTCAGGTTGTAATACTTCAATTGACATTGTTTCGGCATTGTATCCTAACGTTCCCGTAAAGTAAATACGACCTTTTATCGACCCAATAACATCAGCAACAAAAATAGCTTTTCCTTCGCTACCAAATACCGAAAGGTCAGTTATTGTAATGCTTTTGTTTCCTTCCGAAAATGTTTTATTTTGCAACTGCGATTTAGCTAATTCTGAAATTTTTTCGTACGTTATATCAGTAGCAATATTCAGGTTAAAATCCTTTGGCTGATTTGCTGATACGGTAAAGGGCGGTAGCACTGTGAGCTTATTTTGAACAGGTTGTACCCCCATAAATGACTCTATTACTGCTTGTATAGAAATAGCAACGTATAATTTCTGTCCATTGGTTGTGAATGGTGAAACATACACATTTTTAGGACTAATACGCACCCATAGGTCATTTTCGGGACTTACTTGCATGGGCTTTTGTGCTTCTTTCCATGCCATAGCAACATATTTTTTTATATTTATCGTTTGTGCCAATATAGCATCAATCTGACTTGTTATCAACTCTTCGCTTTGCTGAAGTGCAATAGTAGCAATGGGTGTTATAGGTACACTTACTCCTATAACATTCAGTTTTGGTGTATCAATCCACTGAAAACCATGCGAGGTCGTTTTGGCTACTAATTTCCAATTTTTATCAATCTCAATAGTTGTTTTATAGTTCAGTGCAATACTCCCAGTAGCCTCATATGTATCGCCCATCGAAAGTCCAAACTTATCTACTGACCAAGCAAAACGTGTCCAAAGTTTTAGTGGAACACGGTATTCAATCACATTATTTTTCACATTAAACGAAAAATTTTGTGCTTTCCAAATTTTTATACTCAAATCCTGATTATTCAGTTTATCTCCTTCAAAAACTAATCCATTTATTTTTTGATTAATAGCTGATTCTAATTTTTTTACATCTACCTCTACTAATAATGGTAACTCAGATGTAGCTGGTGTTAAATTTGATGGTAAATAAGACTCTCTAGGAGGCTCTATTTGTAAGGTTGTTTTACATGATGCCATCAAAACTATTACTAAAATAAATGTACTTATTTGGGAATATAATGTCTTCATAATAAATATGTTATGTTAATATTAATGCATAAAAATACAGATGATAAAAATAATCATTTTCTATTACTTAAACGAATGTGGGCATTCTTCTTTTTCTATTCTTTTTTGTGGAATTTTTATCGGTATTCGATACCGTTGAGAGCAATTTCCCTTAGGATATGCTTGTATTATGTTCCCTTTTGATCGTATATTTTTAAACCTAATTAAAAAAAAATCAGACAGTAGTATGGTAGAATTTTAGACAGTAATTTCAATATAATTCC
>Ga0116172_10001518_pt1 | contig 21295 bp, 19 predicted proteins | sample AD_UKC083_MetaG_FD_89799 | JGI IMG/M metagenome (GOLD analysis project Ga0116172, IMG submission 89799) | Active sludge microbial communities of municipal wastewater-treating anaerobic digesters from USA - AD_UKC083_MetaG | ecosystem: Engineered > Bioreactor > Anaerobic > Digestate | place: USA... | reverse complement strand
TTCAGGGACGAATGCCTGAATGTCCACTGGTTCATGTCGCCGGAGGACGTGAAAGCAAAGATAGAGGCCTGGAGAAGGGATTATAATGAGTTCAGGCCACACAGCGCACTAACACATCTTACGCCAGCCGAATTCGCCTCGATGGCTGGAGGAATCTGACTTCTAGAGGCGAAAAATTAACATCAAGTCTGGTACTACGATGGGGTCAAGCTCAGTAAAACCTTCTTGCCCCTTAGTCGGTTTAGTTTTAGGAACCAGCCTCAATATGCCAACCGGCCTCGCCAGTATCAGATTCATACCAGGTTCATTTACATTCACAACCCCTCCTATCACCGATTAAAGCACCGTATGATAACATGGCTTCCGCCTCATCCCTTGTAAAAGGCCTCCCATGCCCAGGATGGAATATGAAGGCATCGGTATTGTAAAGAAGCTTCCTCCAACTTTGGATGTTCAGCTTTGCATCATGACCGATCACTGGAAGGTCCGGTTTCAGGGAGAGGGAGGGGAAGCCGCTCATTGCCATGTCGCCCACGAATGCCCTGCCGTCGTCCAAGACAAGCGCGCTCGAGCCAGGGGTATGCCCAGGCGTATGGATTATCCTCGCAGGAAGGCCCATTTCGTGAAGGTCGGCGCCGTCATCGCCGAAAACCCCTTCCGCAACGAAATCCTCCGGAATCCTTGGCGCCATCATGAAGGGCGACAACTTCATCACAAATCGTGCCCATGGGCCTTGCGGCACCGCCGGAACCCTGCCTTCTTCTTTAAGCAGCCTGTAGTCGGCCTCGTGGATGAAAATCGGTGCGCCCGACGCCTTGGACAGCCCATCTGCCGACCCTATGTGGTCGAAGTGTCCGTGAGTGATGAAGATGGCTGATATCCCCATATCTGAATCTGTGGCCATGGAGGCCGCCTCGAGGAATCTGCGTCTCCAGAACCTGTAAGTTCCTGTGTCCACAATGATTGACCTCTGTCCCCATGCTATGAGGTAGCAGTTGGTCATATCAGCCCCTATGGTCTTCACTACTGCGTCCTGCATTTATGTCACCCGTGTCCTGCCATCATTCTACAGACGTGATTCGCCTGCACTAGGATTTGTTCCTGCCCCTTGCCTCTCGATAATTGTGCTTCAGAGGCGGGGCGGGCGGAGCCTCTCTCAACTTATAGGGAATGCCCGAGATATGGAAAGGCTCTCGATAATTTGCGCTTCTCGCATCATCCAAGACGGAGGATCATAAGATGGCGGGATCGTTCGATACAGCAAAAAGAGTCAATTATTGGGGGCATACAATTGCATGGTCAAATCAAGCTTCACGGCCGAACGTCCATGGCTATTCCATCCGGTTTGAATCCCGTCAATGAAGGCCGCGCCTTCCGAGCAGCATCGGACAATGTGAAGGAAACTGGCCGGCGGTAAAGAAGTAACAGTCATCAAGGATGAGATAGGAGGAGACAGGATGAAACAGGAGGTTCGCTATCTGCTGGCATCGGTTATGCTGGCCATTTTACTGGCTGCTGGCCCTGCATCCCATGCGGCTGGCAAAGCCACCCTTACCTTGATAGGACACGCGTCCATGAAGATAAGGACCCAGGATGGCATCGTCATCTACGTCGACCCCTACTATAAGGGGGACTATAGCGAAGAGGCCGATATAATCCTCGTCAGCCACGAACATTCCGACCATAACAAGATCGAAATGTGCAGGCAGAAAGCGGGCTGCAAAATCCTTAGAGTGAAAGACACTATCAACAAAGACGGCAGCTATAACTCTTATGAGTTCTTCGGTGTGAAGATCGAGCCGGTACCAGCATCCAACAAGAACCATCCTATAAGCAGCACGAACGGCTTCCTGATCAGCTTCGACGGGCTTGTCGTGTACCATGCCGCCGACACGTCGATGCTGCCCCAGATGGCAGGCTTGAAATCGCGCGGCATAGATCACGCTTTCTTTCCGATTGACGGCCAGTACAACATGAACGCCGAAGAGGCCATGGAATGCGCCAAGCTTATCGGCGCCAGGCACAATATCCCAATGCACTGCTTCAACGCGGACGTAAAGGCGTTCAAACCCGACAACCTCCTGATCATCGGCTATGGAGAGACAATAGAGCTGAAAGCCGACTGATTCCCGATAATCTTGAAACAGCAGTTTTATGGAGTGCATAGGGGAACCTGTACAGGATAATGGGCGTTGGCTGTCCGGGAGCAGATATGGGAGCGGCAGCTCTTCCGTTTTTCAATGGCGGTCCAACGGCGTATGTGATGGCCGTCGGCATCGGCCGCGTTCATATTCGATGCCCGGGTTCATCCCGTTAGGGCATAAGTTGTGGCCGGCCTTTGAGGGTCCGTCGTAGAAAGGTTCCAATGGATCAGCGCATGCAAAGGGAACTCAAGGAGGATTCTTCAAACATTTATAAACCCTGCCAGTTCGGAATCCTATAAAGTGGTGCGGTCCATATTAAGCTTACGTACGACAGAGCCCCTCCGGTCAGGGCCTTGGGGTAAGAAAAGCTGTTTCGAGCGGCACGCACATATGTCAGACAATAGGAAAGGGGAGCGGCCCGCGTCCGCTCCCCTTGCCTTTGTCCAAAAATGCCTTTCAGGTGCAAGGATGTCGGCAAACGGCTGAGTGGCGGTAAAAATGACGCACTGCCATCTGTTAAACCATTACCACGTTTGCAATAAAAATGTAAATTATAGGATATATTCACAAAATAAAAAATATTTCTGGACATAGGCAGGATTAGCAGCAAATTTGTGGAAATACTTGCCACACTACATTGGAGGTGAGCTGATGAAGTCAAAGTACGTCTTATTGGTCGCACTCATCCTATCCATCTCATTGTTCGGCGCCGGTTGCGTAAAGTACAAGAACATCTATGTGTTCAGCTTCAAAGCAGAACAGGACCTGGTTAACAACCTGGGGGAATGGATACCCGAAGATACGGATTATACATTCAATCAGAACGGGGTTAACATTTCCTACGCAAATCTTCCATGCCCTTTGAGGTTCTCGGGAGACATGAGGATAACGGTCAAATTCTGGCTGGACATCGGCGATGGAACTGCATGCTGGGTCGGCCTTGGCTTGAGCGACAGCACGTGGTGGTGTGGCCATGAAGCTAACGACGTCCATGTTGACCTTTATGACCTCGGTTCCGACTCAGAATGGTATCGCATTGCAGATCATGACCTGACGGATTTCTGGGGTACCGAGCACTATTCAGTTGACGATAATGTGCCCGGGCTCGTGCGCAATGGTTTCAATTATTACGTCATGACCAAGACCGGAGACGAGATGGTGGCGGCGATGAACGGCAAGGTGTTCGCCAGATTCACATTGGCCAACTATGACTCCGAGTGGTTCGGACCGAACCTGACCTCGTGGAGATATGGCTCCGGAAGCGGCATCGGCGCAACGTTTGAAAGCATAATGGTAGAATACAATGGCGAGGCATCGCCAATGCCTTATGACGGATCGCCCGACTCGGTACCCTCTTCTGTGACAATGAACCGATAGCCGCATAAGACATCCGACAGCGCCCTTCATGGCTCATCAAGCGAGCATGAGGGGCGCTTTGCATTGGTTGCGCTTCGTATATAACCGCCATGCATGAGCACTGACAATCATTAGAAACCACAAGTGTCCATGCCATAAATAATCAATTGTTGACACTCCTGCAATGATAAGTTCAAGCGTCTGTAACCTTGGCGAAGTAGCATGAAGGCAAGTCCGGTGGTACGGTCGTCCATGTGGAATGGCGCCAGGTTCCCGGTCATTTTCCGAGGATGACAAGAACGAATAGGGAAGGCGGGAGATGGACGCACACTAAACTTTCAGCTGATTAGAACTTTGAAACATCGAGGCAGGGGTGAGACATGGAATTCGGAAGGAACACAAGAAAGACAGCATACTTCGCTCTGGCTCTATCGTTGATGATGGGCCTTTCACTCCCGGCATCAGGCAGCGCACTGGAAGAGAAAGCTCAATCGGGTGCAGCACCGGAGTACGCGACCAGGATTTTCGGAGAGCGGGTTATATCGGTCGAAATCATCGCGGAAGAATCTGACTGGAGATGGATGCTGGACAACGCAACCGAGGAGGAATACATAAAGGCGGATGTCGTTGTAAACGGCGCATTGTTCGAAAATGTCGGAGTCAGGCCGAAGGGCAACTCAACCCTGACTCAGGTTGCCAATTCGGAAAGCGACCGTTTCAGCTTCAGGCTGCAGTTCGACGAATACGTAAAAGGCCAGACATGCTTCGGGCTGGACAGCTTCGTGCTGAACAACATGTACGGCGACAGCACCTACATGAAGGAGTACATCTCCTATGACCTCATGCGCGGAATCGGCGTAGAGGCCCCATATTTCGGCTTCGCTGCCATCAAGGTAAACGGGAAGTACTGGGGGCTCTACCTGGCAGTGGAGCGATATGGCAAAAGCTACGAGAAGCGCGTCTTCGGGGATGCTTCAGGCATGCTCTACAACGTCAAGACTATGGACTTAGACAGAGATGCCGGCTCAGCCCCGGGTCAGATCGGACTGGGCGGCATGCAGGACATCCCTGACTTGCAGGGGGCCTTTCCGTGGCAGCCTGACGGCGCTTTCCAACCACAGTTCCCTAAACCGCAGGGCCAACTGACAGGCTCAGGCACGCTTCCTCCGGCAGAAGCAGCAGGCGGCGCACCGCCAGGATTCGACCGGGTTTCGGGAATGGCAGCGAACGCCTTCCCAATGCCTTCAAGGGATGGAGCCATAGGCACTGCCGGGAATAAGGGGGGCATAGGCGCTCTAGGCAGCGCCGGGGGCAGCCTCGAATACATAGATAACGAAACGGCAAGCTACGGCGCAATTTTCGACAATGTGGTCGGAAAGGGCACGGAAAGCGACTTCCAGAGGGTCGTAACGGCGATAAAGGCCTTATCCGAGGGCAGGCAACTCGAAACCTACTTCGACGTGGACGCAGTCCTGCGGTACCTGGCTGCGCATACGATAGTCGTAAACCTCGACAGCTACAGCTCTGGCATGGCGCAGAACTACTTCATATACGAGCGGGAAGGGAAGTTGACCATACTGCCGTGGGACTATAACCTTGCCTGGGGAGGGTTCCAGAGCGGCAGTGCATCAGATGTCGTGAATTTCCCGATCGACACCCCGGTAAGCGGCGTCGAGATGGCTAACAGGCCCCTAATCGACAAGCTTTTCGCGGATCAAGGATACTTGGAGCGTTACCATTCCTATCTGCAGGAGCTCATTGATGGGTACTTCGCACAGGGCAAGTTCGAGGAGAAGATACGGCAGCTGGATTCCCTTATCGGTGGCTATGTTAAGGACGACCCGACGGCGTTCTGCACTTACGATGAGTACAGGAAAGCAGTATCAGCCCTCGCCAAGCTGGGCGACCTACGCGCCCAAAGCGTCCAGGGCCAGCTTGACGGCGCCGTCCCTTCGACGACCGAAGGACAGAAGGCAAACGCTGAAAAGCTGGTCCCCGCCGGGGACCTCGACCTGTCGGACCTCGGGAGCATGGGAGGCGGAAGGAGAGGCGACGCGATGAATCCTCCGAGCTTGATGAAGCCTAGGCAGTAATCATAATCAAACAGCGACTGGAAAATGCCCTCGGTAATTGGATGAGTCTACATCCAACATCGGGGGCATTTCCTTACGGACTTCCTTAATTGAAGGCCGGCCGTCCCTCGGCTTACTTCGGCTGCATCACGCCTGCGAAGACCAGCCAGGCCAATACGGTCTTGGCAACCAGGCTGAGGACTATGTATATCCTCTCGCCGTAGAGGTAGTCGGCCCATCTGCCCTTCTTCAGGTACTGCAGAACCATGTTAATCGGGAACAGGTTGAAGAATAGGAAATATGAACCGACGATAGCATAAGCGAACCAGGGCACCTTCGCCGGGTCGGCGTTTCCGAAAGCGTAGAGAAGGACCACTATCCACGGCCCCAGCCCCGCCACGGTCCCGAATACGAAAGGACTCCAGTCCGTCCTCTTCTTGAACTGGTTCAGCTCCTCCATCAGGAGGCCGAACAGGTTCATGGAAGCATTGAGCAGGGATATGGGTATCAGGGCCCCTATGTCATATATCCCGAACAGCACAGCAATGAGCACTATCATCAGCGATGAGCTCACGGCGTACTCATACCATCTGAACCTGTTTATGCCCTTCCCCAAGTCCTCTACGTATTTCTTCCTCCCAACGGTGACGATTATGAAGTGGGCTATGGCGGACAGGAAAAGGAAGCAGGATACGAGCAGGGTAAACGGCAGGTCGGCCACCTTCCCGGGCACCGTCACCAGCCTCATGAGCGTCTTGTCGAAAGTAAGATAATTGGATAGGACGGGGACCTTGAAAGAGGAGAACTTCTCCACCGATACCGACAGGACCAGCATCCCAAGGCCCTGGATGAGGTGAAGGAAACCCATGAAGGCATTGAACCTTATCAGGGATCCGAAGCGCTTGTCGTCCTGCATTGACATCCCTCCTTAAATCAGCGGCAGATCCGGCTTATCCTGTTCTACCGATTTGCCTTGCAGCGCAAACATGAGGATTGGGCGGTCTGGTTAATCTCTGCATATTCACACTCGAGTATACCGTAAATAAATGGAAAATGCTCGCTGCTGCTCACGTACCGGTCCGAAGGTTTCGTCAGATGATGCGCCGGCAGATAGGATTGTCTTGCGCTCGCTAAATTGGATCGGGCCGGCAACCGGGACTTCCTGCGTGTCTGCCCGTCGCTCTGCGCTTGAGAAGAGCGGCCGGAAGGCGGACTGCCGGATGGGATATGAATTCTGCGGTCTTTAGCGCCGCTTCAGGTTGCACACCTAAGACGACATCAATAATAAAGGGTTGCCCGAGAAAAGCCAGGCGTCCGATCCTAAGGAAACCCCATCCCACGAGGCACGCTATAAATAAGGCGCAGACTCTGATAAACTAATACCCGCACGGTATTCCTTTTGATTGACGGGGAGAAGATGAGAAAGCCTTCAAACCTGATAATCGCCATAGTCGGGACCTTCGCGGTCCTCGGCATGTTATGGTTCATCCCTCAAGGCGCAGCCTATGCCTCCGACTATGCGGAGTTGGGGAGGCCTGACCTCACCCCTGCCGCCCAGGAGGGCGCCAGCAATGCCTCGCAAGTGCGGCCGAGCAGGAACGCCGTCGATGCCCGGTACCTCGCATACTACGAAGAATCGCACATAAGGTCCATAAAAAGGATAGGCGGCGGGCAGACCGGCGAACCTGATCCGAGGAGGAAGGCCCCGCAAGTCATCCCGTCAAGGAACGCCTTCACTGTAATCATAAGGGGAAGAACAAGCTGGCAGAGACTTTCGGTCCTGGATTCGCCCTGCCTTACGAGGATCGACCAGCTGCCTTTGGACAACAGGCCGCCTCCGGCCTACTTCTGACATACCCGCAGCAGAACCCATAAAGCAAACGACATGCACCGAAGAGGGATGCACAGGTAATCCATGTGCGGACGTTCGGCATCAGCCAACCGCCCTATTTTACCTTAGGCAGTCGTCTTCTTCCTGCACGCTGCGGAACGAACGAGGCCCATGTCAGGAATTCGATCGGAGGGATTGGTTTGTCAAAGGATAACTTATCCAAGCTGGACGAAAAGATGAAGCTCGAAAGCGACATATCCGTCGAGGACATTGTCGCCAAATATGACAAAGAATCGGCTACCCGCAGGACGGGGAAGCTTTTGACCAAGGTAATCGCAGTATTGCTCTTCGTCTGGGGGTCATGGCAGCTTTACACGGCTTTCGCGGGCGAGTGGCCTACACAGCTGCAGAGGGTCACGCATCTGGGTTTCGTGCTTTCGGCCGTCTTCCTCCTGTACCCGGCGACGGCTAAGGGCAGGGACAGGTTCGCATGGTACGATGCCGTGCTGGCCATAACAGGGGCCCTCATAGCCGCCTATTACATCTGGCAATACAACGGGCTCGCCCTGAGGGCGGGCATGTACACGACCATGGACGTGGTGGTGGCGTCAATCGCGGTCCTGCTCGTCCTCGAGGCGGCCAGACGGGTGGTGGGGCTTCCGATCCTGCTGGTCGTGCTGGCCTTCCTCCTGTACGCCTACTTCGGCCAGTACATGCCCTCGTTTTTAAGGCACAGGGGGGTGAGGTTCGAAAGGCTCATGTCCTATATGCTCTTCACCGGCGAAGGCATCCTGGGCGTACCTTTGGGCGTCTCTTCCACATTCATATTCCTCTTCATAATGTTCGGGTCCTTCCTGGAGAAGACGGGGATAGGCAAGTTCTTCATCGACCTCGGCAACGCGGTCGCTGGCGGCGCATCGGGTGGCCCTGCAAAGGTCGCCGTTATATCGTCCGCGCTTGAAGGGACCATCTCGGGCAGCTCGGTGGCGAACACCGCAGGTTCGGGGAGCTTCACCATCCCGATGATGAAGAACCTGGGCTACAGGCCTGAGTTCGCAGGCGCTGTCGAGGCGAGCGCCTCCACAGGAGGGCAGATCATGCCTCCCGTCATGGGCGCTGCCGCGTTCCTCATGTGCGAATTCCTGGGAGTGCCTTATGCGACGATTGCAAAGGCGGCGGTCATACCGGCCCTGCTCTACTTCACCGGGGTTTTCCTGGGCGTCCACTTCGAAGCGAGGAAGCACGGCCTTAAAGGGCTGCCCAAAGACGAGCTGCCCAGGCTGGGGACGATACTTCTCAAACAGGGCCAGCTGTTGGTGCCTATAATCGGGATAATCTCCTTCCTTTCGATGGGCATATCCGCGATGAAGGCTGCCCTGCTGGGCGTAATCCTGTCAGTATTGGCCGGGTCCACTGCAAGGGACTACGGGATGGACTGGAAAGAGGCGACTGTATTCGAAAGCGTTTCGTTCCGCCTGCTGACCGGGGTCATAATAGCCACCGCTTCAGGCGTATACATAGCGGCCAACCTTGTAAAAGCGCCTTTACTGCAGCTGCTGGCCATGATGTTCATCCCTTTGCTCGGTTACCTCGGCATGTGGTATGCGGCCTCAAGGTCAAGCGCGGCCTTAGGGCTCGCTTCGGCGATGAAGAGGTTCGCAGCCCTTATACTGCCCATCATCGAGTTCACCGTAGTCTTCGTGGAAATGGGGGACCTGACTAAGGCGGCAATTTCGGGAGTGATCGTCTTCTTCATAGTCAAGGCCTTCGAAGGCGAGCCCAAGATACATTTCACCAGGCTGCTTGAAGCAGTAAGGGACGGGTCCAAGGCGGCTCTCGGGGTGGGCGTCGCCTGCGCCACGGCAGGGATGATAGTAGGCGTTGTAACTATGACCGGCCTTGGGCTCAAGATCGCCTCTAACCTGGTGGAGCTCGCCAACGGAGAGCTCCTTCTTACCATGTTCTTCACCATGATCACTTCGGTCATACTGGGCATGGGAGTGCCGACGACGGCAAACTACGTAATAACCTCGACCATAGCGGCGCCGGCCATAATCACCCTTATCGGCCAGGGCCAGGCCCTTGCGGCGCACCTTTTCGTGTTCTATTTCGGCATCATCGCCGACGTTACGCCGCCCGTCGCGCTGGCCGCCTTCACAGGAGCCGGCATTGCTAAGGCGAACCCTATGAAAACGGGAGTCGAGGCCACGAGGCTTTCGATCGCAGCGTGGCTCGTCCCTTACTGCTTCGTCTACAATACGAACCTGTTGATGGTCAACGCAGGGTTCTTCAGCTTCACGACGCTGTTCAACCTGGTCACGGCAGTGCTCGGCATGTTCTTCATAGCCGTAGCCGTGCAGGGCTGGTACAGGACCATATCACCCATGTGGGAGAGGCTCTTGGCGGGCGTGGCAGGCATACTCCTCATCGGGGGCGCCCCGTTCTTCCACGGGGTGCTGGAGATATTCAGATGGATCGGCCCTGTGGGCAGGCTCGTGGGCGATTACAAGGAATTTTTCTACAGCATAGAGGGAGACTTCCTGGTCAACGGGATGGGGCTGGCCATGGTTGCGCTCATCTACTTGCTGCAGACCAAGAGGCACAAGGTATACGGGGAGAGGTCGATTACTGAGATCAAGCTCATGAAAGCCGAAAACTAGCAGCTGCCGGAAGTTGCGGCGGGCCCCTGCAGGCGACAGGAGGCGTCTTGCGTCTGGGGGCCCCGCTGGGCCGGCGAGGGCCTCTGCGCGGCCCGAAACCGCCTTGCAAGGGCAGATTACTGGAGGTATTTGAATGGCCACGGCAATCGCATTATTCGTCATCACCTACGCGCTGATGATCGCACTTCCGGATTACCGCGCCTACATAGCGGCACTCTGCGCCCTGATATTCGTAGTGACAGGCATAATGCCCATAGGAAAGGTGCCAGGCTATGTCGACTGGAACGTGATCCTCATGATAGGAGGGACGATGGGCATCGTGGACCTCTTCATAGAATCAAGGATGCCGTCGCGGCTGGCTGACCTCATCATAAGGCGCACCAAGAGCATAAAGTGGACGGTAGTCGCCCTGTCCGTATTCGCTGGCATCATATCGGCCTTCGTCGACAACGTGGCGACCGTGCTAATGGTGGCGCCGGTTGCCATCACTATCGCGGCGAAACTGAAGGTTTCCCCGGTGCCCGGGGTAATAGCCATCGCAGTGGCATCCAACCTGGAGGGCGCCGCGACTTTGGTGGGGGACACCACTTCCATCCTGCTGGGCGGCTATGCCGGCATGGACTTCCTGGACTTCTTCTGGATGCAGGGCCGCCCGGGTATGTTCTGGGTGGTGCAGCTCGGGCTGTTGGCGGCGACCCTTACCCTTCTTTTCATGCTCAGGAAGGACAAAGAGCCTGCAGAAATTGAGGGCATCACCGAGGTTGAAGACTATTTCCCTGGCGTCCTGCTGCTGGGCACGGTAGCCCTTCTGATAGGCGCATCGTTCGTACCGGAAAAGCCGGCGATCACCAACGGGCTCATCTGCGTCGTGCTCATGGCGATAGGCATAGTCTACGAGACGGCGCGCAGCGGCAAGAAGGGCCTGATAAGCAGGTCGCTGCTTGCAATGGACTATTTCACCCTGCTTCTGCTGGCATCGCTTTTCGTAGTCATCGGAGGCATCAAGGAGGCAGGTGTGATAGACCGGATAGCAGAGCTGTTCGTCAGGCTGGGCGGAAGCTCAGCGTTCCTGATGTACAGCATCATACTTTGGGCTTCGGTGCTGCTGTCAGCCTTCATAGACAACATACCGTACGTCGCCACGATGCTGCCCGTTGTTACGGGAATATCGGCAAGGATGGGCATAGACCCCAACCTGTTGTACTTCGGCCTGCTGTCGGGGGCTACGCTGGGCGGAAACCTTACGCCGATCGGAGCTTCCGCGAACATCGCAGCCATAGGCCTGCTCAGGAAGAACGGCAACGAGGTGAGGAACGCGGACTACATGCGCATAGGCGTCCCCTATTCGCTGGCTGCGGTCACAGCGGCTTATGTAGTCATCTGGCTGCTCTGGGGCGCGTAGGGGCGTTGCGGCTGCCCCCTCCCGGCCGGCCTGTAAGACAACCTCAGCAGGCTTATAACTGCCTGCGGCTAGATGTCCCTGTACTCCAGCAGGTCGCCGGGCTGGCAGCCGAGCGCCCTGCAGATGGCTTCCAAGGTTGAGAACCTGACGGCCTTGGCCTTGCCGTTCTTCAGTATGGAAAGGTTGGCCATGGTGATTCCGACCTTCTCGGCCAGCTCAGTCAAGCTCATCTTCCTTTTAGCCAGCATGACGTCCACGTTAACTACGATGGGCATCTCATCCACCTCAGACTGTCAGTTCGTTCTCGGCCTTTATATCGATGGCCTCTTTGAAGAGCATCTGGAGCACCGCGGCGAACAGGGCGATAACCAATGAGGCGAAAACCGAGGCCATACCCAGTACGATGAGGCCAGGCGCATCCTCCTTCTCGGCGAACCTATAGAAGAAGACCAGATTGACCGAGAGCACTGCGCAAGCTGCCAGCGCGCAGTCCTTGATGTTCTTCAGGGCCCTGACCGAAAGTTCAGAGAAAGCCACATTCCTGTCGATATAGCCGAGGAGCTTCCATGCCTGGTAAAGGGCGATGAAGAACGGGACGAAGGCTGTGAGGATGCATGCGAGTATGGGGAAGATGAATTGGACGAACTCGGGCTCGTCGCTGTTTGCGATCCCGAATCCGGGGATTGCTACTGTGCATATGGCCAATGAGGCTATCCCGACTATTATTACAGACAGCTTGAGAAACAGCGTGGGCATCCTCTTCATAACTAACACCTCAAGGAAGATTTCACGGAGATTATAACATGGCATATATTGATAAACAATAAAATTATATCGATAAAGAATAATGTCAACAATCACAGCCGCATGTCGCATCCTGACCGAAGCCATCGCCGCCTTTGACAGGCCTCTCCTTGAAAAGAGGATGTTTCATGATGTCAGCACAGATAAAGAGGATATTTGCAACCGGCCTTCAGGAAAGGGGAGCCCTCACGAAGCCTAACTTTCGTAATCGCCAAGAGGCGCCCGGTGTTCCCGCACGGGAAGCAGAAAAACCGAAGCAAGGCACTAAGAGGAGGGACAGGTTGAAAGAAAGCGATTCGACTGAACGGAAAAGGATGGGAACGGCAGGAGAAAGGCAGCGGCCCATCGTATTAAAAATAGATATTTGGCCAGCGACACAGACCCTGCACAGGAGGGCAAGATGCCGGACCCCCTTAGCTCTAAGAGGCACTTCATCACCACGTTCAGACGCCCTATCGGAGCCTGGCTGCGCAGAGCCACCGGATACGAAGTAGTATCGCCCGCGCCGCCGAACAAAAACAACCCCTATCTTCTCATATCCAACCACGTCAGCGTGTACGACGTGGCCTATGCCCTCCTTCAGCTGCAGGAGATGCCCGTGATAGTAATTCACGAGATATTCCAGAGGAACCCGGTACTGGCATGGCTGTTGAGGCCGTTCGGGTTGATATGGAAGCAGGCTGACCTGCATGACGGTAAGACGATCAGGCAGATGAAGAGGGCTGCCGCGGCCGGCAGGTCCATCCTGCTTTATCCGGAGGGCGACCTTACTTGGGACGGCGACACGGGCGCGCTTCCTGACTCCCTCGTAAAGCTGGTTAAATACATCGGCCTTCCGGTCGTCGTGCTGACCGAGAAGGGGGCCTACATGACCTATTCGAGGTGGGCGGGCAAAGTAAGGAAAGGGCTCGTTGAGCTTCATTTCAGACCCTGCATCAGCAAGGAGGAGCTGTCGTCGGTCGACGAGGGGACGCTGGCTGGCAGGCTGCGCGCCGCCTTCCGGCACTCGGAGCGAGGCTGGCTGGCCTCGAAGCAGCCTCCTCCTTCCTACGCGACGGGCTTCCAGGCGAGGGACCTGTCCAAGATGCTGTTCATGTGCCCGGCGTGCAGGAAAGCAGGGTCCATGACGAACACCGACACCTCCATAAGCTGTCTCAACTGCGGGTTCAGCTCGAGGATCGGGCCTTTGCTGGAGCTGGACGAGGCTGCCGCGCGCATGACGGGGATGAAAGACATATGGCAATGGCACAGCTGGCAGAAGTCAGAGACCAGGGAGCAGGTAGAGGCGACATTGAAGGACGGCTCTTTCATGTTGGCCGCAGATGTTAAGAAAGCCGAGCTTATCAGGGCAATAGGAGGGATAGGGAGGATCGTAACGAAGGCAGGCTTCCACAGCAGGTATTTGAAAAGGCCTGAGAAGGCCAGCGCCTTCAAAGCCACCTTGAACCCAGACTGCCTTAGAGTGACGGATGCCATAGGTAATGAGCGGCTGAGGATAGGCGTCGACATGATGCTCTCAGCCAGGGTGCTGCCCATGAGGAACTACAGGCCCAACTGGCTGCTCATATGCACGAAGGAAGGATACTACAAGCTGATGTTCGAGGGCCCGACGCACCCGGCTTACCTGTGGTGCACGGCGTTGAGGATCATGATCGGCCAGACCGACGCTTACTCGCAAGGCGAGGCCGGCATCGGTAGTGCCGCCCCTCAGGCCAGCGCCGGGCCGGGTCCGGATGCTCAAAATGACCAAGGCCGGCATCTGTAGAGTTTTCTTAAGCCCGCCACGTCCGTTCCTCCCCTTGGATGAAAGCGCCCAAAAGGACTTGGGGGGGACATTCAGGGCGCATGGCGCCGAAACAAGTCTGAAGCAGAGGGCAAACCATTTGCCCGTGCGGCCGCAGGACTGATGCCGGCCTTTGTCCGCTTTTCAACCTCACGGTCCGTTTATATGTTAAATTCATAGAAACAGGCATCAGGGGTCGGCTGGCCCGGTTGTATGGACCTAGGCGACGGGCCTTCGGGAAAAATGATGTACCAAGTATTTGTCGGGAGGTTTCCGGGATGATGCGAGACGAGGCATTGTCGGTGCTAAAGAAGTACAACAAAAGCGATTCGCTGCTCAAGCACGCCTTAGCAGTAGAGGCGGTCATGAGGCATTTCGCCGCCAAAGCAGGCGAGGACGTCGAGTATTGGGGAGCCGTCGGGCTCCTCCATGACATAGACTACGAGATGTACCCCGATGAGCACTGCAAGAAGGCGCCTGAGATGCTAAGGGCCGCCGGATACGACGAAGCTTTCATACATTCGGTGATCAGCCACGGGCATGGCATCTGCGTGGACGCAAAGCCAGAAAAGCACATGGAGAAGGTGCTCTTCGCGGCTGACGAGCTGATCGGGCTCATCGGCGCCGCGGCCCTCATGCGCCCGTCCAGGTCCGTGATGGACATGGAGGCGAAGAGCGTGAAGAAGAAGTTCAAGGACAAGAGCTTCGCTGCCAGCGTGAACAGGGAAGTGATCCTGAAGGGGTGCGAAGACCTGGAAATCGAGCTGGACAGCCTGATAGAGGAGTGCATCCTAGGGATGCGGGCGGTGGCTTCCGACATAGGCCTATGACGGGCGGCGGCCATCCGCCCCTCCGGCTTTGCGGTTCTGAAGATGACATCGATTTGGGGAAATCCCCCGAGGCGGAGGCAGTTAAGCTGCATCCGCCTTTCATATGCCCATGGTGTTCAAGGAAATGACCGCCCATCCTTAGACAAGGAATGCCAATAAAACTTTGAAATTCAAACCATACTCCATACGTTCGTGTATAATAGTGGTCGGGAAACCGAAGCAGCAAGGAAAGAACCGGCGCTTTGATTGTGAACATTATGACGAATAAGGCATATTCTAACCGACGTACACTTAGGATATAATAACTGTGTCGCGCAACAGAGAACGTGCGTTAAACAGGTAGAACGGCAATTATTGGAAACTATGCGGGGCAATTGGGCGGCTAGACGGGGACGGTCCTGAGGCCTGACCGAAGGCGCCGGTCGGCATAGCAGCAAAGTGGGTTGGGCGATGAACGAGATACTCGAAGTCAAGGACCTGTACGTGACCTATACCAGCAACGAAGAGACCGTCAGGGCCGTCAACGGAATAAGCTTCTCGCTTGCCAGGGGCAAGACCCTCGGCATCGTCGGAGAGACAGGGGCGGGCAAGACGACGACCGCCCTTAGCATAATGAGGATACTCCCCGAGCTGACAGGGAAGATTACCGGAGGCTCCATCATATTCGACGGCAAGGACATCACGCGGGTGTCAGAAGCCGAGATGCGCCTCATCAGGGGCGGCATGATATCCATGATATTCCAGGACCCCATGACAAGCCTTAACCCTGTCCTTTCGATAGGCGACCAGATAGCCGAGGCCATATCGCTCCACAAGGACCTGAAGCCGAAGGAAGTCCAGGCGAGGGTCTCGGAGATACTTGAACTCGTCGGGATACCCGCATCCAGGAAGAACGAATACCCGCACCAGTTCAGCGGAGGCATGAAGCAGAGGGTTGTGATTGCCATAGCCCTTGCGTGCGACCCGATGCTCCTCCTGGCCGACGAACCCACGACCGCGCTCGATGTGACGATCCAAGCCCAGATCATCGAGATGATGGAGGAGCTGAAAAGGAAGCTCGACACCTCGATAATCCTCATCACCCACGACCTAGGCATAGTAGCCGAGATATGCGACTTCGTAGCCATCATGTACGCAGGGGAGATCATAGAGATGGGCTCCGCCCTGGACATATATGAGTCGAAGGACCATCACCCGTATACGGTGGGCCTGTTCGATTCCGTACCCAACCTTGAGGTGGACACCGACAGGTTGAAGCCGATAGACGGCCTGATGCCCGACCCGACCGACCTTCCCGCCGGCTGCAAATTCCATCCGCGCTGCCCCAAGAAAATGGATATCTGCGAAAGGGTCGCGCCCTCCGACTACACGACCGGGGGACATAGGATAAAGTGCCACCTATTCTCACTAGCAAAGCAGGACGTCGAGAGATGAGCAGACCGCTTTTGGAAGTGAAGAACCTGAAGAAGTACTTCCCGGTGAACTCGGGGAGCCTACATGCCGTTGACGACGTGAGCTTCACGATAGATAAGGGCCGCACGCTGGGCGTAGTAGGCGAATCCGGCTGCGGTAAGTCCACACTCGGCAGGGTGATATTGAGGCTCCTTGGCGCCACGTCGGGGGAAGTCATATTCGACGGGCAGGACCTTCTTGCGTTGGACCCCAGACAGATGCGGGCCATGAGAAGAAGGCTGCAGATAATATTCCAGGACCCTTACGCATCCTTGAACCCGAGGATGACGGTCCACGAGTTGATCGCCCAGCCCTTAAAGGTGAACAAGGTCTTCTCGAACAGAGAGCAGCTCGACAGAAGGGTCGCCGAGCTCATGGAGACGGCAGGGCTGGCCGAGAGGATAGAGTACCTTTACCCTCATGAGCTGGACGGGGGCAGGAGGCAGAGGATAGGGATCGCAAGGGCGCTGGCGCTGAATCCGGAGTTCATAGTCTGCGACGAGCCGGTCAGCGCCCTGGACGTGAGCATACAGGCCCAGATATTGAACCTGATGATGGACATACAGGAGCGCATGGGGCTCACCTACATGTTCATCACCCACAACCTCGCCGTAGTGAAGCACATCTCAGACGAGATCATGGTGATGTACCTGGGGCAGTGCGTGGAGAAGGCGCCGACTAAGGAGCTTTTCGAAAACCCCCTGCATCCATACACCAAGGCCCTTCTGAACGCGGTGCCGACGCCGGTCCTGAAGGCCCCAGGCGAAAAGAGGAAAGTGATCAAAGGCGAGATAACCTCGCCCATCAACCCTCCGCCTGGATGCAGGTTCGCGCCGAGGTGCCCCTTTGCGGGGGAGCAGTGCCTGGGCAGGCAGATACCCTTGAGGGAGGTATCTGACGGACATTTCGTGCAGTGTTATCAATGATCGCATATACGCAGGAGAAGTGGACGGATGATGTGGTTCCGTCCGAGCGTGGCCAAGAGACCAGGAAGAAAGAGAGGAAGAACACAATGAAGGCAAACATGAAACTCGCCTTGACGGCTGTCCTTATCGTCGCGATGTTCGCAGCGGTGTCGTCCATGGCGCTTGCCGCGAAGGACAGCGTGACCATGGCGATTCCGACGACGGACCTGAACACGCTGGACCCGCACAACAGCAACATGATAGTAGACAGGGTGGTGCGAGCCAACATCTTCGACTGCCTCATGTACTTCTACCAGGGAAAGTACGAGAACGTGCTGATAGACAAGTATGAGCTTTCCAGCGACGGCACGACCTATACCTTCTACCTGAAGAAGGGCGTAAAATTCCACAACGGCGAGGAACTGACCGCAAACGACATCATCTACTCGATGGAAAGGGCCAAGAAGTCGACCGTAATGGCGACATTCACGGCCATAATCAAAAGCGTGACGGCGAAGGACAAGTACACGGCGGTCATAACCCTTGAGAAGCCGTACGTCCCGTTCCTGCTGTCGGTCGCGGCCAACGTGCCGATAATGAACGAGAAGGCCGTACTCGCATATGGCGACAAGTACCAGAGGAACCCCGTCGGCACCGGCCCCTACAAGTTCGTCAGGTGGGACGCCGGACAGAAGATTGTCCTGGAGCGCTTCGACGACTGGCACGGAGGCAAGGCGCCGATCAAGACCGCCACATTCATGTTCCTGTCCGACCCGAACTCCGCTTTGATGGCGACGGAGACCGGGGAGATAGACTTCACGTTCACCATGCCCCCGATCGCGGTGCCCGAGATAATCAAGAGCGGCAGGCTGAACCTGTACAAGGCCCCCACAATAGCCAGCGGCTTTTTGGTGTTCAACCTTGAGAAGCCGCCGATGAACGACAAGAACCTCAGGCTTGCCATGGCATATGCCGTCGACAAGCAGGAGATCGTCGACGTGGCCCTCGAAGGGCTCGGAGTTGTATCAAAGGCCCTGTGGGACGAAAGGGTTGGAGGCTACGCAGGCGCCTACAAGCCGGTCGAGAAGAACCTAGAGAAGGCGAAGGAATACCTTGCGAAGTCCAACTACAAGGGACAGGAGATCAACTTCATAATAGGCTACGAGTATTACAGGAAAGTTGCCACACTTGTCCAGGAACAGCTCAGGAAGATAGGCATCAACGTGAAGGTATCCATGATGGAATCCAACGCCTGGCTTGCCGAGGTAAGGAAGGGCAACTACGACATGTCAACAGTAAACATGTCGATGGAATTCGACGTGGACTTCTGGGCCAACGCCTTCCATTCAAGGGGCATCGGAGGATTCAACTTCGGCAGGATGAACATACCAGAGGTTGACAAGGCGTTCGACGAAGGAAAGTCCATCATCGACCCCGTCAAGAGGAAGCAGGCTTACGCAGTCATCGAGAAGGCCCTCTACGAGGATGCCTCGGTCATCCCGCACTACTTCCAGGTCATACCCGTCGCATACAACAAGAACCTCGAAGTCTCGAGGTTCACTTCGATAGGCTATGCAAGGGTTATCGACATGAAGTGGCTCAGGTAACCAACTCGGCTCCGACCTTCGGGCTCAGATGGACCCGGGGGATTTAGGTCCAGCATAGATGCCGGCAGGGGGCCGCAAACGCCCCTTGCCGGCAGCGGAAAAAGGCACAGCAAGGCCAGAAAGCGGCACATGTTTTCCAAGGAGCAGGCAACATGCAGAAATACATCCTCAAGAGAATAGCGCTGCTGATCCCGGTGCTCCTGGGAGTGTCGTTCATCGTGTTCACTATAATGTCGCTGACTCCCGGCGACCCTGCGTCTGTGATACTCGGCCCGATGGCGACTCAGGAGGATATTCATAGGCTCAACGAGGAGCTGGGCTATTACAGGCCCTTCTTCGTAAGGTACTTAAGCTACATCGCAGGGGTGGTCCGGGGGGATTTCGGCAAGTCCTACCGATCGGGGAATCCTGTCTTCGGCGAGATATTCTCCAGGTTCCCCACGACATTGAAGCTGGCCATAGGGGCGATCCTGCTTGCAATGCTGCTCGGCATCCCGATAGGGATAATATCGGCGGTGAGGCAGTATTCATGGTTCGACATGACAGGCACCATGGTGGCCATGTTCATGGCTGCCATGCCGCAGTTCTGGCTGGGGCTGATGGGCATACTCATCTTCTCGGTCAAGCTCGGCTGGCTCCCTTCGATCGGACTCTATTCGGCCAAGCATTACATACTCCCGATAATTACGCTCTCGCTGCCTACGGCGGCGACGATAATAAGGCTCACGCGCTCTGCGATGCTGGAGATCATAAGGCAGGACTACATAAGGACCGCCAGGGCAAAGGGCGCGCCCGAGCGGACGATAGTAATGAAGCACGCATTCAGGAACGCCCTGCTTCCCATAGTCACTGTCATAGGGATAAACTTCGGCTTCCTCCTCGGAGGCGCGGTGCTGATAGAAGCCGTGTTCGGCATACCGGGGGTTGGGAGCCTCACCATCAACTCGATAAGGATGAAGGACATACCCCAGACGACAGCCTCGGTGCTGTTCCTGGCGTTCACGTATATAGTCATGATGCTTTCGGTCGACGTCGCTTACGCATACATAGACCCGAGGATAAAGGCGAAATACCTGACCAGAAGGGTGAGGGCGAATGGCTAAGAAGGCTAAACCAGGTAAAAGCGGTTTCGCTGAGGTATGGAGGCGCTATAAAAAGAGCAAGCTGGCCCTTCTGGGCCTCGGCATGCTTTGCGTCATACTGTTCTTCACCGTGTTCGCCGACCTGATAGTAGACTACGAGGAGATGGCTATCAACCAGAACACATCTATCAGGCTGCAGCCGCCCTCGGCTGCCCACTGGTTCGGGACGGACGAGTACGGCAGGGACATCTTCGCGAGGATCATCTACGGGGCGAGGAACTCCTTCCTGCTGGCCTTCACGGCGACCGCCGCGGCGCTTGCGATCTCTGTGGTCATCGGCTCCATCGCGGCCTACTACGGCGGATTGCTGGACAACGTGATAATGAGGATGCTGGACATGTTCATGGGGATACCCTTGCTCCTGCTGGCCATCGCAATCTCGGCGTCGCTGGGACCCGGCATGAAGAACCTGATCATCGCGGTCACGATAGCGCAGGTGCCCGGCTTCACCAGGGTGACACGGTCGGCGATCCTCAACATAGTCGGCATGGAGTACATCGAAGCCGCCAAGTCATATGGGACCACGGACGCCGGGATAATAGCCTTCCACATACTGCCCAACGCATTCGGCCTCATCATCGTCCAGGCTACGATGTCCCTGGCCAGCACCATACTCACCATCGCATCCTTGAGTTACATAGGCCTGGGGATGCAGCCGCCGGCCCCGGAGCTGGGGGCCATGCTCTCCGACGGGAAGGAGTTCATGAGATACTATCCGTCACTTGTAATCTTCCCGGGCCTTACTATCGCCCTGAGCGCCTTGTCCCTCAACCTGGTGGGAGACGGGCTGAGAGACGCGCTCGACCCAAGGCTGAGGAATTGAAGGCCGGCTCCAACGGCCGGGAATTGACCATGCATCAGTCGATGAAGCGGAGGGACGGAATTGGCCAAGAACATATATGACTATACGGTCAGATTGGACAGGCTGTCCTGCATGAGCATTGCAAACGAGACGGGCCCCGTAGAGAAACCGGAGAATCCGATCAGCTATCTGTTGGTAGGCGTGTTGAGCTGCATCGCGATAACGGCCAAGCAGGTGCTGGAGAAGATGAGGGTGGGATTCGAGGCGGTCAGCGTGAACGGCCTTCTCTACATGGTTGACGACAAGGTGAGATACAGCGACAGGATAGAATGCTCCATGACCGTCGAAGGAGGGCCGTGCCAGACCGAAGAGGCAAAGGAGAGGCTCGCTGAAATAGTGAAGAAACACTGCAGCGTATCGGTCACCATCGCCAAGAACCCTTCCATAAAGCTTAAGGTGGTCTGACGTAAACCCTAGTGGGTTAAACCGACCTGAAAAAGAGCTC
>Ga0116172_10001517_pt1 | contig 21305 bp, 38 predicted proteins | sample AD_UKC083_MetaG_FD_89799 | JGI IMG/M metagenome (GOLD analysis project Ga0116172, IMG submission 89799) | Active sludge microbial communities of municipal wastewater-treating anaerobic digesters from USA - AD_UKC083_MetaG | ecosystem: Engineered > Bioreactor > Anaerobic > Digestate | place: USA... | reverse complement strand
GCATGGCGAGGCAGGCGGCACTTTTACCGCGAGTACGAGCCCTGGGACGACTCACGTCAGCCAGCGCGCGACCTCGCGGACTTCTACCGAGGCCTCGACGACTGATGGGAGCGAACGAAGTCGAAGGGAGGTCGGGGCCAAGGAAACGTAGTCAGCAATCGTCTCGTTACGCATGGCGCTATGGTAACCCAGCGCATCCGTGCGCGGCCAGCAGCATGCACGCGCCGGTTACGGCGAAGAGGGCTGCGCTGGCGATGGCCAACCACTTGTGGGCGTTCAGTGTTCGCATTTCGAGCTCCTTTGGGCGCACAAAACCGCTAGGTTCCGCTGATTTTTGCTTACGCGAGCCTCGAGCTGGCTCGTTTGCCTGTCAAGCGTTGCGACTTCCCTGTTGCTCGAGTGACGCGCACTTTTGCAGTCCGCAAGCTCGCGCTGCACCTCGACGACTTGAACCTGCAACCGCTCGACGCGGGCGCTGAGTTTGTCGGTTTCGGCGGCAACGTACCGAAGCGCAGCGATTGCGGAGCCGGCGCCGAACACGAGCGGAACGAGGTAGGCAATGATCGGCCAAACACGCGCCCACTGCGTCGGCGGTTCCTGGTCGGGCGTCGAGCCTTGTCGCATGACGTGCGAATACGCTCCCGGGCGGTCAGCCATGGTTCCCTCCGGTGTCGCCTTTATTCGAGACACCCCAGATCTTGCGACCCACGGCCTTGACCGTGCTGGCGCCGCCCACGCTCAACACGAACACGACCAGCGACTGCTTTGCCCACGAGGGCAAAGGGCTCGCCTCGTCCAGCCCAAGCACCAGGGCGACGGAGCAAGCAAGCGCGCACCCGACCACGACCCAGCCGTCCATCCTGCGCACCCGGTCACGGATGCCTTGCACGGCGGCGGCCACCACAAGCGCGAGCAGCCAGGGTTGATCGTCCATCGTCTCCCATCGTACACCTAAGCGCCCCGGCCGCACGAGGCCGATTCCGTTGACAGCATGAATCCACCCCGCTAGAGTCATGGGTCCGGGCATCCCGCCCGGCCGTGCAAGGAGATTGTGGCAATGACTGCAAGAGTAAAGCAGGCGAAGCCGGCGGCCCTCGAGGCCGCCCTGGCGATCGAGAACTGGGTAGCGGAGTTCGAAGACCTGGCCGACCCCGTGCCCGTCGCGGCAGTGTGCTTTATGAGCGACGGCGCTGGGATCAAGCCGCTCGCCGTCGTGGGAGGCGTGAACGGCTTTTCCATCGCGGATTTTGCCGAGGGCTTTCTCGGCGTGCACGAGCAGGACGACGAAAGCGTAGACTGGGGCGCCGTCGCCAACGAGCGCGAGCAGTCTCGGCGCAAGGCGCGCAAGCGGCGCAGTGCTCGTCGCCGGGGACGGGACTCCGAGCCCGAGGCCGATTCCGACCAGGACGACGACGATTCCGAGGACGACTCCGAAAGCAGCTCGGACGACGACGAGGATTGACCCACCTACGAAACGCTGCAAAACTCCCCTTTCGAGGCCCGCTCGCCCCTCCCTCTCCCGGCGACTACGCCCCCCCGGCCGCCGGGCGTTGCCGCGAGCGGGCCTTTTGCCTATCCTCTGGCGATGGCCGTAGGAAAGCGCGTGCTTCGGGGCAAGCCCGACCTTGCGAGTTACGACGCGATCGTGGTGAGCAGCTCGGCCGGCAAGGACAGCCAGGCGGCGCTCGAGCAAGTCGTGCTCGAGGCCAGGCGGCGCAAGGTCGACGGTCGCGTGCTCGTCAGCCACTGCGACCTCGGCCGGATCGAATGGCCCGGGTCGCCAGAGTTGGCGCAGCTTCAGGCGGCGTACTGGGGGGTGCCGTCGATCGTCATCCGGCGCACCGCCAAGCCGACCGACTTGCTCGACCTCATGGTCAAGCGCGGGCAGTGGCCGGGCTTCGGGACGCGCTACTGCACCGCGGCCATGAAACGCGGACCGGGTGACGTGCTATTCACGAGCATGGGCCGTGACTACCGCGACCAGGGCAATCGGCCGCCCATCCGCATCCTGCACTGCATGGGCATCAGGGCCGACGAAAGCGCCGAGCGAGGAGCGATGCCCCCCTACTACCATGACCTTCGCGCATCCACCTCGAACAAACACGTCGATGTCTGGCTGCCCGTGCACAAGTGGAAGGCCGGCACGTCGCCGGCCGGCGTGCCAGACAACAAGCCGGGGGCCGGCCCCCAGGTCTGGGAGGCGATCGAGGCATCGGGCGCGCCGTTTCACCCCGCCTACGAAACCGGCATGGCTCGCCTGTCGTGCGTGTTCTGCCCGCTCGCGGACTGGGATTCGCTCGTGATCGCCGGGCGCTACAACCCCGAGCTGCTCGAGGCCTTCATCGCGGCCGAGCGCAAGGTCGGCCCCTTCAAGGGCAACCGATCGCTGCGCCAAGCCAAGACCCAGATCGAGTCGGGCGACGTGCCGAGAACCGGCGGTCACTGGGCCGACGAATGCTCGGTCTGCTGGGAACCGGGCGACCCCCTCGGCAACCTGCTGGCAGTACGGGTCAAACGGTCCCTGCCCCACGTACACCTCTCGTCCGCACTCCGCACAGGTGGCGTAACCGCTCCGGTCGTATTCCGGCACGACATGGGGACGGTAACCCTGCACCCATCGGCCGGTGCGGGCGCTCATCCAGCGTTGCTTGCACGTCTTGGTCATGCCGCACCTCCCTTCGCTGCCGGGAGCCGAGGGGCGAGAAACTCCCGACCGCGCGCCAACCCACACAACACGCCCGCGTCGTTGCCCTCGTCGTCGCTCATCGGGAAGAGCACCGTGCCGTCGTCGAGCACGAGCACGACGGACCGGCGGAACCAGGCGCAGGCCCGCATCTCGTCGTCGGTCATGTACCGCACGCTGACGATGCGCCGGCCGGCCAAACGTTTGCTTAGATCCTTGACGGCCAGGTCTTCGTGTCTGCTCATGCTTCACCTTCCTCTGCAAGCTGCGGATAGCCGAGGTCGATCCAGATCCTGTTGCTCATCGCTCGCCCCCTTCCTCTGCCAGCGTCCGGTAGATGGCCTCTTCGGGAGTCACGCGCTCCCCCTCAATCTCGATCCGCACCCAACGGTCGCCGCCCTGCCTTTCGCGCGTCATGCGCGACTTGAGTGCTCGGACGGTGCGCTTCCCCTTGTACACCTCCCGTGTCCCCTGCTCCCCCTCACCGCTGATAATGTAGATGATCACTGGGCACCCCCTTTCGCGGCTTGCGCCCTCTTGAGAATGTCGCGGATCGCCCCCACCGCTCGACGCCGGGCCTGGGCCTCGCAGGGCGGGCACAGGTTGCGCGATGACAGATCCGACGCGTGCACCTCGGTCGCGCACCCGTCGCAGGCGTACGTGTCGGAGTCGCCGGTCGCATCGAGCCATTCGGCAGCGTCCTGCACGACGCGCACCTCGCCCCGGCACCACACGCAGGTTCCGTCCGCCCGCTCGACGTAGGGCGCCCCGCACCGGCAGCGGGGCTGCCACGACGCCAGAAGATACGAGAGCACGGCCGCCTCCGTGTCGCTCTCGGGCTGGGGATCCGCGACGCTGACGTCGTAGTCCCCGGTGGTAACCGCCACGCAGCGGAAGGCGCCAGGCCGCTCGGCGTAGGCCTCCCGGCCGAAGGCGCGCAGCAGATCGTCGCTCGTGGCGACCTCCCCTACGCCAGCCGCGCTGTCGAGGTCGTCGGGCACCTCGATCGTCGCTTCGAGGTGCATCACCCTGCGTTGCTCGATTCGGATCGTCTTCTTCATGCCACACCTTCCTTGTTGAGCGGCCAACAGGCCGTCATGCGCATTCCCTTTCAATGGGCCACGTCTCGCCCGCCGCGATCCGCAGCGCGATCGAGGCGTCATGCGCAGCATTGCTGCGCATGAGGTATTCGCGGTATCGCTGGTGCAAGCAGCCGACACGGGCGGCGTACTCCCACCACATCACGGATTCTTGCTCAAGCTCCCTTGCGGATTTGCTCGTACTGGTCATGCCACACCTTCCTGTCGTCTTGGCCCGCAAGCGCAGCTTGCAGGGCGTCAATGCCGGCCTGGGCGCGCTTTCGCGCCTGGTCCAAAGTCGTCGCCTCTGCTACGGCACGCAGCGCCTCTTCGGCGTGGCGCACCGCGCGCATCGGATCAGCCGGCCGGCGGCTGCTCGCCGGCTCGTCGTCCGGGTTGCTCTCGGGCTTGCTCTTGGACTCTGGTGCCTTGGGCTCGGGCTTGGGCTGCTCGTCGGGGTAGTAGCCCTCGGGGCGCACGTTCAGGGGCCACTGTGCGCAGTTGGGCTTGCCGCCCCTCCCCTTCTCCTTGACCTCGCCCAGCCCGAGCTTGGCTCCAATCTCGTTGCACTTGGCCGCAAACTTCGGCCCGTGCCCCCGGTAGCCGGGCTCGTCGTCTCCTTCGATCTCCCAGCACCACGCGTGCACCATCTCGTGCAGCAGCACGTCGTCCTGGTATCGCTCGCACCGGCTGACGACCACGCCCTCGCGGATGCGGATGCGGCTCTCGATGCCCTGGGCGTCCCGGGCAATGTAGTCGCCCAGGGCGCGGGGTGCGGTGGCTGTGATGAGCACGCACCCCACCCCGAGCTTGCCTCCGAAGTGCTCGGCGTTCAGCTCGGCATACCTTGCAAAGAGCCGCCGGGCCTCTTGCGTGCCCTGCGCCTCAACCGTGGTTTGCAGGGCAGCATGTACGAGACGTGCCTTCTCGGTGCCGTTCTCGGTGCCGCCCCCGGCCTTGCGTGTCGCATTTGATCGGGACATGACATGACTCTAGCCGATTGGAGTCATGCGTCAAGAAATGTGCAATTCTACTGAGCAGCCGAGCAGTGGTTTCGAACTGTGTCGATTTTTCTTGACTTCAGCCGATTGGAGTCATGCACCTTGTTTTGAAGCGTTTGCGTTCAAGGTCCGGGACCGGGAGGGGGAGGCCGGCTCTGCTGTCAGATGGTGACCGGCCGGTTGTGCCGTCAAGCGATCCGTGACGTAGCCCAGGCGACATCAGGCGTCGCCCCTGCCACCAGACGGTGACCGGGCCGGTGGGGCCGGCGGGCGATCCGTGACGTAGCCCAGGCGACATCAGGCGTCGCCCCTGCCGCCAGACGGTGACCAGGCTGGTTGAGCGGGTGGGCAATTCCCCGAACCAGGCAGCGGTGGTCCGTGTCACGCATAATTCCGCCGCCCGTTGTTTGCCGGTGCCACGGCTGTGCACTTCGTCCTCCGCACCTGTGCACTTCGGCCTCCGCGCCTGTGCACTTCGTCCTCTGCGCCTGCACTTCGTCCTCCGCACCTGTGCTCCTCGCAGGCTGTGCTCCCCGCGACGCGATTTCGCGCGTCGCGCTGGACGATTTCTGGCGTAGCCTTGGTAAGTGCGTGTTTCGTTGGTTGTTTTTTTTCAGTGCCAGCCGTGTCAGATCAGGCAAGGCGCCGTGCTACGGTGTTGCGGGCGCGGGATTCCGCCCGAACGGCGAAACGGATGGCGCTTTCCGCCGCCGCCGCCGGTCCGACGATTCTGCTTGACGCCGCTCCGTGATACGGTTGGCGCACGGAGGTACGCATCGTGAGAGTAAGCGTGATAGGTACAACGGGAGACGTCGATCCCTTCAGCTACGGTGGCGGCGTCATCTACAAGGCGGGCGACTCCGTCGTCTGGGAGTGGTGGGACGAGCCCGAGACGGACGACCCGAACGAACGCATCATGGTCTACCGCCGGCACCTCGACGGCGACGTGCTTGCGACCTTTCCCGCGGACATGGTCAAGAGCGCGGCGGCAGCCGTAGGAGTGCCCGTCAGCGAGCTACGGTCGGCCTCGAAAAGCAAGAACCCCATGGACGTTCAGCGTGCGCTCGAGGCCGTCGTGCTCACCTGGGGACCGATCGAGGTGGACCAGTACCCGATCGAGCTGACGCTCTCCCAGCTCAAGAAGAGGTGGAACCGGCGCCTCGACAGCTTCCTGCGGCGACGCTGGCGCGGCGCGGCCAAGGAATCGGGGCTCAAGAGCGACGAGCAGCTCGCAGCTATCGACCCGGTGTACCTCACCCGAACAGACAGAATCAGGTACGCCAAGGCGCTGATCAACTGGCGCAAGCCCAACGTGCCGGGCATGCGTGACGACCGAGCCCGCCGAAGCGCGGCGGTCACGATCCGCGACCTGGCCAAGAAGGCGAGGGCGCGAAAGAAGGCGCTGAAGCAGAAGAAGGGATGATCTTCTTCCTGGGCGTCCCTGAGCCGAGCTGGCTCGCCCGCAGCGAGGTGCCGATGATGGTCAGCCACAATCGGCTCCGTCGCATCAAGCGGACGTTCCCTCGAGCTCTCGGTCCGTGGGTGCTCGATTCGGGCGCCTTCACCTCCGTTAGCAAGCTCGGTCACCACGTCGACACCCCCCGCGCCTACGCCAACGCCGTGCGGACCTACCGCGACGAAGTCGGAGGCTTGATCTGGGCGGCCACGCAGGACTGGATGTGCGAAGAGCACGTCCTGGCGCGCACCGGACTGACGCAGAAGGAACACATGGCGCGGACGATCGAGTCGTTCATCGAGCTGTCGTCCCTCGCGCCGGACTTGCCCTGGCTGCCCACCTTGCAGGGCAACTGGGAGGAACACCTCGCCTGGTGGGACAAAGCGGGCATTGATCTGCGCAAGTGGCCCACCGTGGGTATGGGCAGCATTTGCCGCTTGCAGGCCGTTGCCTCGGTGCGCGAGACGGTTCGGGCGCTCGCCCAGGACTACGGTCTGCGACTGCACGGGTACGGCGTGAAGAAGACCGGGCTGATCCTGAGCATGAGTCGCGACTTCGTGTCCACTGACTCGATGGCCTGGTCCTTCGCGGCAAAGCGGGGGGGGCGCCGCGCCTCGCACCTGTGCTGCACCCACGACAAGTGCGTGAGCTGCTTTGACTGGGCAATGGAGTGGAGAGAAGAGCTGCTGCGCGACGTGGGCCTACAAGGACAGGTGAACCTATGATCATCCGGCTTTTCGCAGTCGACAAGCTGCACCCGTTCGAGCTGTTCGACCTCCAACCCGCCGTGGTGTCGCCCACGCTCAAGGTGGCCCCGCTCGAGCCTCCGGTCGGTCCGTACGAGCGTGCGGGCGTCGGCTCCGTCGCGCTCGAGGTAGGCCGGCAGCGGGGCAAGGTGCAGCTCGTGCTCACCAGGCCCGCGATGGGGCGAGAACAAGGCAAGCCGTTCGAGGTTGCCGCCACCCTCATTCCGGCGCGCGACGCGCTCGAGGGCCAGGTGGTCTTCGTGCCCGTGCCTGGTCCCGGCGGCGGCTGGGCGGCGGCGCTCGTCGACAAGTCGGACAAGCCGATCGACCGTCCCTGGGAAGTCGACCGATACTACTGGCAGATCCGGCACCGCAAGTGGGGCGATCCTGCCGACAAGGCGTGGCCGATCGCCTGGTCAATCTACTGCAAGTACAAGGCGCCCGAGGGCGACGAGCACTGTACCAGGCCCAAGAGCTGGTATCTCACGGGGTGAACATGGCCGCTGCACCGAAAACCTTCGCAAGCCAGATCAACGCCGCCAACAAGACCGCCGTCGAGCTCGTTCGGCTGCGCGACGGCACCCGAGTCAAGCTGCCGGGCGGCACCTGGGCGGCGCTCGACGACGGCCGCAAGGGCATGGGCAGTGCAGCTAACTGGGTGCGCGACGACAAGGTGCAATTCGAGCGGTTTACCGAAACGCCCGGGCCGGCCTGGAAGGGCATAGACCTATCCCGACCTATCGGCACGCGGACGCCCACCGGGGGCACCTCTGGTCCCTGCACCGTCGTACTGCTCGCCGCGATCCCGCCGGGCACGCAGTGTCTCGTTCAAACAGGACAGTGGCAGCGCGACAAGAAGCGATCCGGCTACACCACGATGGAGTTCGCCAACGCCGAGCGGTTTGTGACCGCAGGCGTCCGGCCAGGCGCGGACACGCGCAACTGGCTCAACCAGGAGCCGCTTGGGTTCTGGGAAAGAGAATGCGACAGGCGACGCGAGGTGCTCGCGCCGACCTACCAACTCTCGCCGTACACGATCGGCGTGGCGACGAAGGCGCCGAAGCACCGCGACACGGTGCTCGCCGTCGTCGGCATCCCGAAGCCCGGGTCGAAAGACACCATCCTCGAGCTGCCCGGCGACGCGACGTGCGTGCCGGTCGGCTATGCGGTCATGCGCGAGCTTGGTTACCCGGCGCAGCTTCAGCCGCTGGACACCCCGGGTTTCGTTCGCTTGTCCACCGACGCCGGCGCCGTCGTCGGCACCGTGTGGCTCGTGGGTGACGTCGGCCTGGACCAGCCCCGCATGGAGCCCTTGCCCCCAGAGGGCAAGATGTTCCGAAGGTCGCCTCGGGAGAACCACCGCATGCCGTGTCCCCGCACCAACCCGCTGTACACGCCGGGCGGCGAAGAGTTCACCGAATGCTACAAGCAAGGGATCGCCGCGTACGTGCCGGGGTTCGACGGCCGCGAGGATCTTGACGGTCCCGTCGTGCTGCTCATGCCTGGCGCGAAAGGCCTCGACTGGGCCAAGACGACAGATCTTCGTGCTCATCCTCTGCGGACCTACGGCCGGAAGATCGGTATTGACGAGCCGGGCTACTGGCTCGACTCACCCGTGGTCTGGTGACTCAGAACGCGACGCACTCGTCGCAGAGGCCGACCGCGTCGTGCACGCCGCACGCGCCGAGAGCGGCCTGTTCGATCGAACAGCTCACCTCTTCGCTGTAGGCGATCAGCTCGTCGCTCTTGCCGGCAGCGTCCATCAGCCGGACGTATTCGATCCATTCGCTCATGCTCGCCGGCCGGCACTTCGTCGGGCGGATCCACAGGCCCTGCGTGCTCGTGAGGTTCGGCATGGCCTGCTGCTCCATCTTGACGATGATGTCGGCGAGCTCGGGATGGTTGCGAACCAACCAAGTGATCTCGTGGGGCTTGGCCGCCGTGCAGAAGAAGCACGCGCTCTTGAGCGGCACCTTGACGCCGGCCTCGCGGATGACGGCCTTGCACTTCTCACGATCCCAGCCCCACTCGCGAAGCGGGTACACGTAGTCGTACTTGGGATCGTCCTTGAATTTGTGCCCGCGCCTGGCGTCAGCAGGCCCCGCGTCGTAGCCGATGAGCTTGACGCATTTCTTGCCCCCCTCCCATGCCCGCAGCGCCGGCTCCCAGTTGTCGACGTACTTGTTCTGCGGCTCGACCTTGTATTTGAAAGAGCACCCGTGCCGACCAGGGCCTGGGTACGCGATCGAGGGGAGCATGTGCTTCACAAGGCAGTCGGTCAGGAGCGAGTCGTACTGGCCGGCGTACTTGCCCCGCCTGGGGCCTGGGTAGGCGACCCGAAGCACCGGCGGGAAGCCCACCGATCGAAGGTACGCCTGGATGACGTCGTGGTAGGCGTACGTCTCGTATTTTTCGCTGCCGGTGTCCGCAAACAGGATCAAGTCTGGCCGCACGCCCGCCTCTGCCATGCCGACGAGCATCGCCGTCGAGTCGACGCCCATGCCGTACGCCACGATCACGGGTCGTTTGCCGCCGAAGTCGAGCGAACCCTTGCGACGTCTTGCCATGACCGACGATACCACATCGATACCAGTTTCGAACCGCTGCGTGGTACGCTCGGGTCATGGATCTGTGCCTCTGGTGCGGGCCGGTGTCGGCCAGTTACATGAAGGACGCGTTTGCGGTGCCGACCAAGCTCGTCACCGTCTCGACCGGCATCGGCCTCGAGCACGAGTGCACCGGCAAATCCGCCGATTGGTCGCTCGCGCACAAGATCGACTGCCTCGGATCGAGTGCGTTTGGCCGACTTGCCTCGAGCGTGGGCAACGACCCGCGCAAGCTGCTCGCCAGATACGGCGTGGACGGGGGCGAGTACGGCCCGCGGCTGCTCGCGTCGTTCTCAGCCGGACACGGCCTGGTCAACCCGATGTTCGCCGCCAGCTCGTTCACCAGCGACAACCTCGACTACTTCCGGGCCTGCCTTCTGGCCGACAGCTACTACACCGGCAAGCCCGGCATCAAGCAAGGCATCGCGGACTACGCCCGCGGCGCCGTGGAGGGGCGCCGGATCTTCATCGCGACGGTGTCGAGCTTCGCTGGCGCTCGAACGGACAGCTCGGCGGCATGCATCGCGCCGCTCGTCGAGCTGCTCGGCCTCGAGGCCCGCAAGTTCACCTGGCCGTTCGAGCCCGCTCCCCTGCGCGTCTGGACGCGGGGCAAGGCGATGGTGGCCGACTTCGGCGACGTCGCGACTCATGGGCAGCACGCGACGGTGATTGCCCCGAAGCTGATGCGCTGGTGGATCAGCAAGTACCTTTCGCTTTCATTCCTGAGCATCACCGACGAGCCCGCCCCGTGGGAAGGCGTGCCCGAGGGCTTCCTCGGCCGCACGTTCGAGCTGATGGATGCGCTGAAACTCGTCGGAATGTTCGGAGGATCGGTGGCCGCCGGCTACTGGGCGACGAAGGCGATCCGGCGTCAGTACCGAGACATCGACCGGGCGACGAAGTAGCCGCCCAGCGCGCCGACGACCAGGCCGACGACGCCGCCGGCAATCATGCCTGTCTGGCCTTTGGGGTGCTGGTAGAACGGCGGCTGTCCTTGCTTGAACCCCTCGACGAAGCAACCGCGCAGGTACTCGAGGCTCTTGGAGTCGTTGAGATAGGCGCCGACGCCAGGCATGTTCTTGGCCGACTCTGCGAAAGTGGAAAACGTCACGAGCGCGTCCTGGTAGCCCCGCTCTGCGTATTCCTTGCCCTTGACCTTGAAGGTTTCGCAAAGGCCTGACAGCTCGGCCGGGAACGAGGCCTGAGCGGATCCGACGCCAACCATTTGTCCCTGGTAGGGCGTGAGCAAAGGACAGGGACGACGGGCGGCGGCCATATTGCGGATCGGGTATGCGGCTTGAACCTGCATGATTCTACCTTTCAGCCGGAACCGTACCACACGACCGGCTCGAGCTCAGATTCACGCCCCGCGAGGGTTCGGAACCCGAGGAAATGGGATGCACGGTGGTCCGGCACGCGCCGGACGTGTGCGCTTTTCGCCACGGCGCTTTCCGGTGAGGTCACTTTCGGGCCGCCACCCTCGGCGCCGATGGTTTCGGCTCTACCTTCGTCGGGATGCCAGGCCTCGACGATACGAACGTGCCACGCGCGTTCCGGCTTGCCGTAGAGAGCCAGGTCGCCGGGCCTGGGCGTCTGGACGGCGGGAAGCTGCTCGTACATGCCGTTGGACGTCAGCCACACCTTCACGCCCGCGCTTTTCGCGCACTGAAGCACGAGGCCGGAACAGTCGAGGCCGTACTCGGCCTCGCCGAGCCAGCCGTGCCCCCCGCCCCACTGGTAAAGCGTTCCGGCTCGAGCGTGGCCCCTGGCGCAATCGATCAGCCTCTGGCGCCACGGTTCCAGCGGTTGATCGGCCCTGGCGCTCCGAGGCCACAGCAGCGCCAGGCCGATTGCCCCGAGGCCTCCGACTGCGGCTGCGATTGTCGCCGGGTGCATGCCTCATGCTGCCACGAGTTGGCGTTGCGCCACAACAGCGCATCGGGGTACGCTTGGGGCGTGCTTCGCAACACACCCTGGCCACTTCCCGAAATCCCTGGCGTGACAATCACCGTGGGGGACACGCAACCGGAGCCGCCGGCGCCTCCCAAGGAGGATGCGTGGAAGGACTGGGCGATTGCGATTGCCTTGGGCGCCATCCCGCCGATCATCGCGGGCGTTGCCGTGCACTACCTCACCAAGCCGAAGGAACCGGAACCATGGCCGTGAACATCGCAAAGGCGGACCTCGACGAGCTCGAGGGCCTGGTGGACCGTTACTCGTTGACGGGCGTCGTCGAAGCACTTGCGCAGATCTCTTTCGAGAAGGCGGACCACATTCGAACCAACTGGCAGGATCAGGTCACGGCGAGGGAATGGGACCGATCCGCGAAGCAGCTCGACGCTGCTGCTTCGAAGATCATGGTGTAGCCGTGGCGCCGCCTCGGGTTCTGGACTTCGCCGCCGAGCTTCGGGCATGGCTTGCGCGGCGAAAGCTCGACCATGGCACGATCCTACTCACCAACTGGGAGTACCAGCGCATCGAGCCCGGCGTGCACGCCAGCGACGCGCTCGTTCTGCTGATCGAGGGCTCGGACCTGTACTACGTGATCAACGGCTTGGGCGATCCGCGATACGACGTGAAGATCTACGATGCCTTCTCTCGTTTCTGCGAGGACCGGGGGTGGTACTGGGAACAGCACCACGCCTACTCGGTCGGGCTCGGACCTCGCAAGGAGATGTGATGGAGCGCACGCACAAGCAGATCCAAGCGGCCATCCTCGTCGGGCTCAAAACGATGGGCTGGGACACCAAACCCGGGCTCAAAGTGCCGCACGCCACCGATCCCAGCCGGCGGCTTCGCCTCTGGTTCCGGCCGCAAAGCGTGCACTACGACATCGACAACCAGGGGCGAGGAAACTTCGCTCCAAGCAATGCGCGTTCGTTGTTCGTCGACCTCAAGCGGCTTTACTCCGAGTCCGAGGATCACGACGTGCACCCGGCCGCCATGCTCGCTGGCTTGGCTTCCGACCAGCTCGTGCATTCCGGGGAGCTTCGCTCTCCCATCTTTTGAGGCAATCATGGCCATCAGCATCAAGCGCATAGCAGAGCACTTCGACCTCCCGCGTTCGGACGCCAAAGCGATCCGAGACGCCATGGACGACCCGAACCGAGGCCCCGACGACGTGCTCGACCTCGTCAACACCTTGACGAACGCGCACGGAATCGAGGCGATCCGTGGCGATATGTGGGTGAACAGCTACTACGGTGACATCGTCGGCCTGTACGTGAACATGGGCGACACGTACGCGGCGACGATCGTTTACGACACGCCAGCCGACCGCTGGTATCTGACCGACTACGGAACCTGGGTTGAGAAGCGGACGCGCTCTTACCGCATCTACTGAGCGAGCATCGCCTGCACGTACACGAGATCCTGGTGGCGCAACGCCTCGAGCAGCTCCGATGCGTCAATTTCTGCCCTGACGCCCTCGTCGCAAACGCACACCGAGGTGGCCATCGGGCCGGCCCTCCACAGCCTCCGTCTCTTGGGATGCGTGGAGCCTCCGGGGACGATTAGCAACACTTTGGCGCCTGGTCCGCAAGCCCCGAGGGCTGTTCGGGCTGCCTCCCTGAGCACCGATGCGCGCACCGCGTACCGCATGGCCAGCAGTCTACCCCACCGGCCGGCGCCGTGATACCGTTCGTCCATGGCGCGCAGGTTCATCGGGGATGCTTCGATTGACGTCGTGTACGTCGGCAGTCGCTGGATGGGTGACTCGGAGCGGGACGTGTACCGCGGCCGGGTGATGGTCGCGGGGCTCTCGTGGCCGTTCGACGACATCGGTTTGGTGTCGGGCTCGTACGGTGCCGCCGACTCCCCAGAGGCCTACGACGCCGCCGCATCGACGGCTGTGCACTTCGGGGCGTACTTCACCAGCAGCAACCGCGGACGCGAAACGCCGCCGTGGGCGCCGGCCGAAGAGGTCGCGGACGCGATCGACGAAGCCACGTCGCACGCCATGGACGAGCAAGGGCAGTACTTCGTTCGGCGGCAACGCGGCGGTCCCGGCCGGTGGACGGCCGAAGAAGAGCGTCGATGGCCCACCGGCGCGGAGCGTTCGCAAATGCCTCCATGGCAGCGCCTTGCGGTCGCACGGCACGAGAACGAAGCCGTGCTCGACGCGTTGCGGTTTGGGGCGACCGACCGGCCGGACATCGCGAAACGCACGGGACTGTCGCAGTTCCAGGTCGCGGTTGTCCTACAGCGGTTGCAGCGCGCAGGGCTGGTTCAGCTTACATAACCAGTGTTTCATGTGAAACGCCACATAGCCCTATGTGGACACAGCGCAATCTCGATGTCTCACTACGAAGTCCCAAACGGCTCGCATGCGCAAGTCCAGATCGTGTTGGGCTTTTGCCTTGCGTCGCAGCTCGTAGGCGACGGCAAAGGGCGTCTCGTCTGTGATGTTCTCGGGCTCGGGCGCGTCCCCCGGGTCGGGATACGGTTCGACGGCGCCGCACCGGCTGCACCGCATGTCCTCACTACACGAAATGTGCTCGGACCATCGGCCAGCCCAGGCGGGATCAGCCACCGTTTGACTTCCCCGGCGCGCCGGCAATGCCGCGCTCGCGCCAGGCCAGGCAAAGCCTGCGGACGACCTCTGCGTGCTCCCCTGGCACCTCGCGCAAGTCCTTGGCGAGCTGCTCTTGCTCTGCGTCCGTCAGCTCAGGCGTGCGATTGAGCATCGAGGCCGCGAGCCGTTCCAGCCCCCGCTCGACCGCGCCTCGGACGATGCTCGAGCGCATGACCTCGCATCCGAGGAGCTTCGACACTTCTTCAGCGAGCGAGTCGGCCTTCGCGACCGTCTCTTCCTCGAGCCTCAAATTCGTTGTCCTGACAAGTCCCATGGAAACCTCATTGTTGCGTGAGTCGATCGATTAGGCTTTCAAAGTCAGACCGCAGATGTCGCACCGGGTGAGCGGCCAGTGCCCGGCGCTCGACGTCTATCGGCAGCACAAATCCTGGCTGAACCGCGTCGGCTGCTTGCTGCTCTCCGATGGATAGAGCGCACACCTCGACAGCCATGCGGCGGCATGCCTCATCGGGCGCGATGGGTACGATCATCGTGATTTCGGGCACCGGCTCGTAGGGCAGATCGGCGTCCCCTCTGAGGCACCGCATCTCCGAGGCAAGCACCCGGTGGTCTGCTTCGACGACGAAGTCGGGCATCGGCCATCGCAACCCGAGCTTTTCAGCGATTGCGGCCAGGGCTGCCGCTTCCGCTGCCTCGTACGCGAGCATGCGGCTCTTGACCGGCGTCGGCAGATCGACGAGGTAGGCCTCGGCCGCGTCGTGCATCAGCCCCCACCAGGCAAGCTCGAACCTGTCGCGCCAGGGAAGCCTGCGACGGTGGGCCTCGCGGATGCACTCGTCGCAGACCAGCAGGCTGTGCTGCGCGACCGAGTAAAATCGCTCGAGCTGTCCCCCGTACCTGCACTGGTTTGACAGCGCGCGCACGACGTCCACAAGATCGATGTCCTCGGGTCGCAGGTTGAGCGGATCGACGAGGCGGCGCGTGACTGTCTGAATCCGCCCGTTCAACGCCGCCTCCGAAGGTCGTCGATGGCGGCCTCGAGCACTTCGTAGCCCCGGCCTGGGGACTGCGCCTCCGCGATGTCCCGGGCGAGGCCCACGAGCGTGGTAACCACGAGCGCAACGGCCGGCGCTCCGGTCAGCCGGTTGTGGTCGAGGTAGGCCTGGGCCCCAGATCGCAGCATGGCTCCGAGGTGCTGCTCGTGACCAAGCACCGCTCGCCCGATGGAAGCAACGAGGCGATGGTGGTCGAGCCATGGCTGCGTCGGACGCATGACGTCGTTCATGTCTTGCCTTTCAGTGAGTTGATCGTTTCGGGCAGCAACTCGGCGATCCGCAACGGCCTTGCTTTGGGGCAGTCGTGCTGCCAGTGCACGCCGTTGTTGATCCATGTCCCGTCTGCGCGCAGTGGCGCGCCGCATTCCGAGCAGACGTGCTCAGGCGGCATCACCGGAGGACCGGCTGCGGGCACCGCGTGCCCCGGCTTTCCGCGCGCAGCCACCAGCTCAAGCAGAACGGGCTCGGCTTCGCCTCGGATTTCGACGACGGCAAGCGTGCCCTCGACCCCGCCGGTGCGCCAGGTGCCCTCGAGCCTCGCTTCGCTCGTCGTGACGCTGTATTGCCCCCGGCCCTGGCGTACGCTGGTCCAGTACTCGACCGGGCTCCCCGGCGGAAAAACCCGGTTCCACATCTCAACGCGAAGGCGGTCAGGCATTCGCTTTTCGAGGGCGCTTTGCACTACGGCTACCGCAAGCGCGAGGTCGGGCGGCCGGCCGTCGAACACCGAGGCCTCCAGCGCCTGCCGTCGCAGCGCCTGGATGCCGGCGCGCATCGCCCACGCGTTGATCTCGTTCTGAACGCCGTGCGGTAGCGGCCCAAGAAGGCGGCTCGCAAGCTCGCTTCGGCCCAGACGATGCAGCCAAGCCTCGTTGATGTCGTCCAAGATGACCTCCACGGTGCGCGCTGGCGGCGGCGGGTCCAGCGCGGGGTACAATTGCTGCCAGGTCGACAGGTTCTCCCCGAGCTCCACCAGGCCGGCGGCATCCTCTCGGGCTATGAATCGAGCAGCATCACGTAGGATTTGCGCTTGCCGGTCGGTGTGCGCGCAGACTGTCTCGCACCCGGTTTCGTCGGCCAAAGCGCGGCCCTGCTGTGCGACGCAGTCCGCGAGCATCAGGATGGCTGGATGCAGCAACTCGAATTGTTGAAGCCACCGTGCGCAATCACGCCGCACGGTGGCCTCCGCGGCCTCTTCGGCCGCTTGTGTGGCTGCGGCTGCCGCGCTGGTGGGCGTCCTTTCATCTGCGTCTGACATGGCGCCTCCTACGAGCCCCCGAGCTGCGACCAGACGGCCAGGCAGCTTGGGGGCCAGTTTGCAAGCCCAGCGAGCAAATCCGAGCAGTCCACCCCGAAGGCCTCCAGCTCGCACGCCAGCACGTCGCTGGCGCAGGCCTGAGCGGTCGCGTACACGGCCGCCGAACAGTCGAGCCCCGCCTCGAGGTGACCGGCCTTGCAGGCCGCAACGCTCTCGCCCCACGCGCCGCAGCCGCCGGCCTCGCAGCAGTAGACGGTGCGGGAGCACAGGGCCTCGACGACTTGCCCGCACGCAAGAGAACCGGGCGTCGTTTCGCACTGTTCTGAGGCATCGGGCGGCGGCTCGACGGGTGCATCCGTGGAGGCCTCCAGGGGGGCCTCGGCGGCGTCAGCCTCGAGGCCGGCGTCGGCCGGCGTCGCCGAGGGATCGGAATCGCTCGAGCAGCCCACCAGGGCGAGCAGGAGCGATAGAAGGATCGCGAAGGTCTTCACGCGTCACCCCCGCAGAAGAAGGCACGGGAGAAGAAGAAGGCGAGGTGCTCGCCGTCGTGACCCTTGGGCAGCACGCAACCGGCGGCAGCGGAAATGCCAAGCTCGTTGTTGTTGCAGCGATCGACCTGTGACCACGCGCCGTCCAAGCCGCGTTCCCACGTCTGACCGGGTGCGAGCGCGTCAGCCACCTTCGCGGGCAAATACTCGAGCACCCGCAGCCACTCGATCGACCGTTGCGCGTCGGTCTTGAATGGGCAGTCGCTTACAAGCTCGAGCCTGACGAAGCCTTCCGAGTCGATCCAGGTGACCAGCATGCGTGGGCTCCCGTCGTCGAACCAAGCCCGAAGGATCCACTTGCTGCGATCGGTGCCCGGCTCGCCCTTCTGAGCGGGGGCGCCGTGGAAGTCGGCGTCGGCGTCTCCGAACCGCACCACGCCGCATACGCGCTGCTTGTCGCCCGTCTCGACGACGATGTGCAGGGGGAAGGGCACGCCCAGCGCCGCGGCGCCCTCGAACGCCGCAGAGGCAGCCGCAAGGAATACCTGCGGCAGCCCCTCGGGCAGCCCCTCGGGATCCTGGTGCAGAACGACCTCGGCCTGGGGCGGCTCGACGTGGTCTTTCAGGCTTCTGACTGACGGTTTCATGCTCCCTCCGTTTCCGTTTCTTTTGCTCATGTGGTGGCGTCTTTCTGCTCGTGATCTGGGCAAAGCCAGCCGACGTCCGTAGGGGCATCGACCTCCGTCAACCGAGGGTGCGTGGCGTTGCATCCCGGGTGTGCGCACCGCAGCGGTGCCTTGCCGCCGCGAAGGGGGACAACGTCGGCGGTTCGCGGCACCCCCACCCTCGGCAAACCGGCGTTCATGATCTGCATGAACGGGGCGAAGGCCTTTTGCATCAGCTCTTCGTTGGCCTCGGCCGTCTCTCGCGCGTGCTTGGTCCGGTGCTCCCGTTCCTCGACCTGGACGCGAGCGAAGTCGTCGATGGCGCGGGCCAGGTTGTCGAACGCGCCGGCTAACTTGGTTATCGCCGCGGCAAGGTGCTCGCTCATGCGTCCTGCTCCTTCTCGGCGACGTGCGTGCAGTAGTCGCAAAGTGCCGGCACGTCGGCGGCGACGTCCGGCTCATCGGGCCGATCGAACACTTCCCCACACCGCATGCACTTCGTCTTGATCCATCCGTCCTCGGGCACCGCCTCGACGTCGACCGGCTCCGGGGTGCTGAGCACAGCGAGCATCGAGCCGCAAAATTCGAGGTCGTACACGTCGCGGTCGCCGGGCGCGTCGAGCGGCACGAGCTGCACGCCGATCGAGCCACCGACGCTGTCGACGCCGAGCTGCACGCCCTGCGAGCGCATCCGTTCGAAGTTCGCGCGCCGCATGCGCACCATCACGATCACGTCGTCTCCGTCTGTCCTACGCCGCCTTGGCATGGTTCGTCTCCCGTGTGTAGATGCCCCCGGCGAAGAGCATGGCCATCACGCCGACGCCGCCGAGCAAGAAGAAAAGCTCAGGATGCGTGCGGACGAGTTCCGCAAGCTCGAGGTCATGGACCCGCTGCTCGTCGCCGACTGAAGCGAGGTTGCCGGCGGCGAGGTGAAGTGCTGCGTACTCCATGGACGCGCACACGCGAACGAAGCCTCGCCTCGGAGCCCCCGCCCGCAAACGCATTCGGTTCGCGACGCGCCTCACGGCGAGCTTCGCGCGCCACCGGGCCATACGGATGTCGTCAAGCATCATTGCTCCCAGAACCTGCTACCGAAGCGGCATTGCTCGATCGGCGCAAGATGAAGGGCGAGGGACCAGCGCGTCACGATGAACGCCAGGCCTCCGTCCGGGGTGGGCTTGCACCACATCGCCGCCGGCTGCCCCGGGCCACATCGTAGGGGGTAAAGCACGCCCTCGTCCGCAAGGACGCGCTCGATAACTTGCCGTATCGGGCGCAGCGCGCCCTGCTCGACCAGGATGCCGGGGATGATCGTCATCGCTCCCCCCGAATCGCCCGCGCGTGCGCCTCTGCCGCCTTGCGGCTCTCGCTGCCGGGTGGGCCGGCGAGCAACAGCATGGCCGCGAGCGCGTCGTCGAGCGCGGCATCTTTGCCTGCTGGGTTCGCGCGCCCGGCGCTGAGCCAGTTCACGACGCGGCCCATACGGTCGGCCGCCTCGTTCTGCCTGAGCTGGTCGCCGCGCACAAGGCTCAGCACGGAGGCAAGCTCCCGGGCGCAGGCCTCGCCCATGCTCTTGATCACGCCCGCCGCCCAGGGCTTGGTCACCTCTTCGATGGGTGCGAGCGGCTCGACGTGCGTCAAGGCGATGCACGCCGCGTAGTCGCGGACCCACACGACGGGAGGCCCTCCCGCACCGCCCAGCCGCTGGGCAGCCGAGCGCGTCACGCTCTCGCGTCCCTCGCCGTCCTTCGCGCCCGGCCAGAACCGCACGCGCGTGCCGACCGGGTAGCGGTGGTTCCACTCCTCCGGGCTGAGCGAGTTCAAGTCCTGGGGCGTTTGGACGAAGGCCTCGAGCGACGGGCACTCGAACAGCCCCAGGCGCTCGTCGGGCTGGTCCTGGGGCCGGACGCACGCGACGACGACGCGGCGCCCTCCCAAGGCCTCTTCGCGCTGCTCGACGGGGATGCCCTCGACCGAGGGCACCGCCCTCACCGCGTCGCGGTAGACGTCGGGGTGAAGGCCGAGCTCGCCCGGACGCCGGCCGTCCAGCTCTTCGCACCGGCGAACGACCTGGCGCAGTTCTGCAAGCAGCTTGGCTGCGTCGGAGGCCTGCTCGTCGCAGCCGTGCTCGACCGGCTGGGGCCGCTGCTTGTCGGGCCAGACCGCTTCGACGAACGCAGCGTGCGCTTCGTCCCAGACAATGTACGCAAGGACGTGCAGCAGCCAGTCAGGCGTGTCTGGCAACGACGAGCGCAAGATGCGCGCTGTTGCTTGCATCGGTTCCCAACCGTCGCCGAACAACCACCGCAGTTTGTGCGCGACACGCGTTGTCAACTGCCGGCGCAGGTTGTCGCCTTTAGTTGCGACAACAACACGCTCGACACCGACCGACGCAACAACGAACGCGACAATCCTTCGCACGCCTTCCCGCAACAGATCGACATCTTGTGTGCTCATGCGCGGCACGGTATCACTCCGCAGGTCGCCGTGCAACGACCACGACACGCGTCCGATAATGGACCTGATCGGTCATGTGTTGCCCGCGCACTCGCCGCATGGTATCCGTCACTCCATGGTTACGTTCGCGTCGTCGAGTGACACTTCGTCGCGGCCCGACACACCTGTTGTCGTCTGTTACCTTTGCGAGCGTCGCGTGCCTTGCGATGGCACAGCGTGTTCCCTCAGTTGGATCGGGTGGGTCGAGGGGCCGGACGGCGAGACGTACTGCGGAGAATGCAAGTGGCTCGCGGACGACCAGATCGTGCTCGAGGCCATCGACGAAGGGTGCAACTACCTGTCGGAGATACTGGACCGCGTCTGCGCAAAGGCGCCGCGGTGTCACTCGCCCGAGGACGACGAACGGCTCGTCAAGGCCTCGCTTAGCCGGCTGTACGAGGCCGGCTTCATCTGGTCGTACACGATATCGGACTTTCGCTATCGGGACTGGCCTGCTGCTCGCGGCGACTACCCCTTTTACGTGTGCAACCGGGCTCAGGTTCGGGATCGCTGGCGGGCGACGAGGCCCCGCACCCAAGATGGGCCATGGGGACGTCGGGACAAGTGGTGGTGGTCCCCAAATTATGAATGGAGGTAACGATGGCAATCAAAAAACGCGGCTGGAAGTGCGTGAATCCCGAATGCGCGTCGTCGGAGTTCGGCGAAGCGGTGATGAACCCGGACGGCTCGATGGACTGCAAGGCGTGCGGCCAGCGCGTCGAGCGGTTCGAGTACTTCGTCGACGAGGCCTGCCAGGACTGCGGCGCGTCGGCCGACCTGTTCTGTCACTGCTTCTGCTGCGGGGGCGAGGCGACGCCGCTTTGCCGGGCGTGCATGGCCGACCACGTCAAGACCATGCGCGCAGAGGTCGAGGACAACGAGTGGGGCGACCCGCTCGAGCTTGTCCCGTGGGACGAGGAGCCGGACGCAAACCCGGGCGAAGTCGTGCGCACATGAACGAACACGACCGAACCCCTGCAAACAGTCTCGCGCAAATATGCGACGCCCCGCTGCCGGACGGCCGGCGCCAGGGCTGCACCAACCCGGTGAAGTGGGTGTGAGCAAGCCATGAGCTGCGCAGGCCTCCAAGACAAGCTGTTCTGGCGCCGCGTGACGACCGGCCTTTTCCACTGCTTCAAGAAGGCCTCGAGCGGCGGCTACGTCAGCCTGTGCGGGCAGTTCCACCTGGCGCGCTGCGGTGGGCAGAGCATCACCAGGCCCCCCGCGATGATGCGGTG